>Ga0224511_10000026_pt1 | contig 59926 bp, 100 predicted proteins | sample SF_May12_sed_USG_2_FD_169988 | JGI IMG/M metagenome (GOLD analysis project Ga0224511, IMG submission 169988) | Sediment microbial communities from San Francisco Bay, California, United States - SF_May12_sed_USGS_8_1 | ecosystem: Environmental > Aquatic > Marine > Sediment | place: USA...
AAGAGGCATGATGTCGGCGGCCTTGTAAAGCTGACCGGTCTCATACATTGCGGATTTAATCTCTGCCGCAATCTGCGGAGTGAGCAAGAATCCGCCTTCACTAGATACCAAAGTATTAGAGCCAGACGGCGCTTTGATCTTCCAATTCTTTTCCAGCGCTTCAGCAAAATCAACTTTTACCTTCACGTCATTGGCGGCCTTGGCCACCATGGTGAAAAACTGACCAGCGTCTTTAACAAACTCCGGCTCCGGCTCCTTCACTTCAATAGTGGTTTTGTCGGTATTAATATTTTTCTCGTTCACGGTTTTATTAATGTCCTCAAGTTTCTTGTTGACTTCGTCTTTTACGGCTGCGATAGCGTCGGCCTGTTTCTTTCCCAAGACTTCAACAGTCTCCTCCATCGCTCCCTTGAGAACGCTTTCAAGTTCCTTTTTATCCATGTTAAATTAATCCTTACAATAAATTTATACTTGCATCTAATGCTCTAAAACATCGCCAATGCTGTAACTATGCGGCCTGATATTTTTCAATACCTCCAGCCAGTTAATCCAAAATTCCAAGTGAGCGCTTTATCTCACTATTAACAATGTCCTTAATAGTATCAGCGCTCAATTGTTGATCACTTACTTTTTTTGTAAATCCTGATAATATTTCTTTTACATCATCAATACTTATTGTATCATGATTTTTATCCTCTATTTGCTCTTCGGTCATAATTTCTTTAGTTTGTGCGTCATCATCCTGTTTTACAACTTCAGGCTCCGCTTCCTTGCCTTCGACAAGGCTATTGATCATCGTCGAGGCTTCGCTCATTTTCGATGATACACTTTTAAGCAATGTAATATTCTTGCCAGATAACTCGCGCCCAGCTTTTGCAATAACTTCTTCAGTTTCGCCTATTGCGTCAATGTAATCTCTATAAGATTTTCTAACGTATACTTCTTCAACCGCAACGGGATCAGTTAGAGTTACTGAATCGTTTTCCCTGCTATACGAATAATCATAGTGCCAATATTTCGAACTGGTATCGTTAATAACAGCGTCGAATCCTATAATGCAAGAACCGCTAGTAGGCGTATTTGGGAAAATATCCTCAATGTAAACGTGGCGTTCACCTTCGGGAGTGCGCATTAACTCGGCCCTTATTTTCTCCATAATATCGAATATCGACATGAGGCCGCCAAGGCTTAGTCCCTTCAATGTGGCTTCGGTGTAGCTTTTAATCGGGTGATCATCCGCCCATTTAACCGCCTTTTCCTTTGTCCAGCCATCGGATTTTGGGAAGCGGTAACTTTGCAGACTTGTGGCAGTCTTGCCTTTTAGCTTGCCGATAATGCCGAATACTTTTGGCTTGTCTTTCTTTACTGTAATCCTGCGAAACGAATCCTTTTCAAACTCGCTTGGATTTTTAAGGCGTACTCTTATCTCGTTTTCGGTTTCTTCCGGCTCCGGTTTGTTAATAGCTATAATTTCCTTTAGCGCCGAATCTAGCGCTTTGGTTTTGATAGCGCCGCTGTTAACACGCTCTACAAGCGCATCGGGACAAGACGGGATCGAAACACAGGATATTTCAAGCAATTTAACGCTGTTATAAATTCTTTTAACTGTTTTTCCTTTCACCTCTTCCCATTCCAACGGCTGAAAGCCTACGCTAAAGGCATTCAACGCGCCCTCTTTGTATAGCTGATATACTTCTCTGCCCGCTTCCGTATCCGCAAATTTTGGTTTGAATAGTAGACCGTTGGCATTTGTTTTAGTCCACATTGCAGTTCCGACAGGCAGACGGCTATAATCATGGAACAAAAGAATGATAGGATTCTTCTTGTATTCGTCTAGGTTCCACGCGTCGGCCTTGATTACCTCGCCGTCACGGTCTACGACTTCCTTCGACGCGTACGCTACAAAGCTGCGCTCCTTGTCGTTAAACTCTTTTTGCGTTACGCTGATATCTTCATCAGTGGTAATAAAAAATTTATCCATTATTTATCCTAATCAATAATTGCTATTGTTGTACATCTACAATTTATAATATTGCCAGCGGAGCCGCTTGGATCGCCGGGAAACATTAGTATCTCACCGCCTACATTAAATCCTTTATCGACGCGAGCTATCATCATATGAGCGTCGGCGTGGTCTGGCCTGTCACGTCCATCAAGCGTAGCCAACCATTGATTTTTTTCAATGTCATTTTGTCTGTATGTCTCATATGATGTACCGTTGTAAGTTCCTATAACTTCGGTTCTTGCTATAGTAGTAGCCCTGTAGTTACTTGCATCGTCAAATACTGACTGTATACGCATTGCCATAAGGTTAATACTATCGCCCGCATCGATGCCGCGCTGTAATTGCAGTTTGATAGCGTCTTCAGTAGTTATATTTATATCTACTATTTTATCTAATTTATTATACATCATTTTTAAAACGTCGGGATTCAGTATATCGAATGAACCACTTAATATCTGCGCTGTAGCGGCTCCGGACGTTAATACAATGTCGTTATAGATATCGTCAAGTGTTTCCTTAAGCAAATCAGCCCAATACTTTTTATCAGCAAGCGCGCGTTCCGCATCTTCAATTGACTTTGATTTACGATGTAGCGCTTTTAGCGTCGCCGCTTCTTGCTCTTTGAAATAAACGCGTAATTGCTTGATGAATTGCTTTTCAAACTTGCTGGTGTTCTTATCGAATGACTTCGTATGAGCATTGAAAAAGCTAGCGAGTTCTTTAGATATAGAGCTAGCTATAAGCGTTTCCAACGATATGTTATGAATCTGACAGCTTGCCATACATCATTTCTCGTACTTGTTTAGCTACAGATTTAGCGTAACCCTTTGCGCCTTCTTCGGAACCAATGTTAATATTACCGGTGCTTTGAAACGGTGGCACAACGTCACCTTGATCCGGCGGTAAAGGCTCCAAGCCGTCACGGCTGCGCAATTCATTACGAGTACGCAAGCCTGTGCGTATTAGGCTTACATCCTCTTTAAGTTTGTACTCCTTGTCCTCTGGTATTGGATTATCATAAGCCGCCACAATACGCGAATCAAAATCAGGGATAAGTTTCTCGTTTAGTTTCTCTTGCTCTATTATCAGGTTGGGATAAATAGTATCTCGCAAGAACTGCGTATCCGCCGCGTCGGTATTGGCTTTGATAAGTGACGGGTCAAACTTGGTAATCGGTACGCCATATACTCCAGCTATAGTGTTTCTTACTTGTATATCGCTTTCAATGTAGTGCAGTTCCTGCGGGGTCATCGTTAACTTGTACGGCTCTAATCCGTTTGACAGTATCGCAGGTTCACCAGAGCGGCCAGACATGAAACTATACTTTTCTTTCCATCGCTGGATGATGCGCTCAGCTTCCACGTCATTGATACGATCATTCAGCTTCAACACTACTTCGGGTATAGCCTTGTTATAGAATAAATCCCTGTTGAATTTATCCATGTAATACTGGAGCGTCACGGTATCGACTATAGCGGCCATTGGTGATTGACCATAGAACAAATCACCCGGCGTGTGATTCTTGAAGTGTATTACTTCGCTTTCATCGAAAAAAGTAACGTCTGCGCCATTACGCAATTCATACCCTGCTATGAATTTTTCCTTGCTTGGTATTACTCGCATGTTAGGAACTGGAAGCGGCCAAAGCTTTACAGGTCTACCAGCGCCGTTCTTGACTTTGTACCAATACGCGTTACCGGTCAAGCTGTACGCTTTCCATTTAAGCATTTTCAAGTCCATCTCGTTCATATGATCGTTGACGTTCTTGAGTAGCTCATATATCGGATGGTCTGTAAGCTGTACTAACTCGCCTGATTTTCTAAGTAGACGATTGACGGATGGATTATGCGCTTCAAGCCATTCCGCTTGTTTCTTTGAAACGCTTTTATGATTGAATATTCTTACTTTGTTATTAGCGCTTTTCATTGTGTAGAGTTTAAGCGGTACAGTACTGGCCGCCACTGCTATTAACTCAACGCAACGATATACCCATTTAATATTGGATTCTATTTGCGCTTGGAAATCTTGACTGCTGTATATGGGCCTGCCTTCCCCCCAACTCGGGATATAGGCAGCGCCTACTCTGGAATCTAGAGTTGAACTATTTGAACTGGATGAAGCTTTACTATTAAAAATTTTATCGAATAGCCACATTTAATATCTTCAATGTTATAAGTTTAATGTATTATAACATAAAAAACTTTACTTAAATATCAGTATATAAAAGTTCTATCGCGAAGATAATTAAGCCCATGGACAAACGCATCCACTTGATCGTCGTGCGGCGCTCGCGGGAAGCGCTCCAGTTCTTCAACAAAGTCATTTAACCAATGCGCCTGTTTCGGTAATAATACGTTGCCGGTCTCTACCATTGTACTAACAGCATTCGCTCGCGCCTCTTTATCAGTATCAGCTTTTACCGCCTTGACCGGTATCAGTGTTGAATCCTTTAAATCTTGTATCAAGCTTTGTCCGCTTGCCTTGTCCTCTATTAAAGTAACGAATGGATTGTATTGCTCCACCAATGCTAGAAACTCACGCTTCAATTCCGGGAAGTCGCAACGCTTGCGCAATACGTGGACAACGTATATTTTATTTTCTGATTTGATGAACACAACTCCGACGCTGTAATCATTGCTTGCGCCTTTTTTAAACGCAGTATCCCATGATATTACGATGTTATCTATTTTTTCTTTTGGCAGTTGATCGTAGTAATTCCAGTATGAGCGCTTGAATATTGCGCCCTCCTCGGCTATAGGCTTGCCCTGAAATAACCCGGCAAATTCTTTGCCCAGAATAGTTTTAAGTTTTAATAGCTTTTCAATCGGGTATCGATCAGGACAAAGCGCTTCACCTTCTGCCCTGCCCAACGGGTCATCCTTTTCCGCTATCGCCGGTAAATTTATAACCGTGTAATTGGCCGCGTCTTCACTATCCAGTATCTTGCCCACAAGATCGCTATAGTTCCAGCGTGTCATTGTTATGACTAACCGCGCGTCCGGCTCAAGCCTTGTAAACAAGTCGTCAGTGAACCAGTCATATATTTTTTCTTGATATATCTTGCTGTCCGCCTCTTCCCTGTTTTTAACTGGATCGTCTATCAAGACTAAATCGCCGCCTTCGCCTGTCACACCGCCGCCAACGCCAACGGCGAGTAAGCCACCGCCAGACATGGTGTCCCATTCATTGACGGCCTTACGGTCTTTTGACAACGCTACAAGCGGCGCTACTATAGCTTTTATCTTGCGTGAAAATTTATTGGCTCGTGTCTGGTTATAAGCCGCTATGATTACGCGCTTATCCGGATGCTCAACTAAAAACTTGGCCGCAAGTCTGATTGTGATAGTTTCGGTTTTGCTATGGCGGGGCGGAGTGCTGAATATTACTTGCTTTAAATCGCCAGACAGGATGCGCTCAAGATAAGGATATAAATATAACTGGTGTTTCCAATCCCATATCCAACTAGTGCCATCGTTGTTTATAGGGCTAGTGCGAATGCAAAAATCCTGATATGATTCCGTTGTTTTACTCGCAGGCGATAAACCGTCTATCACCTGCTGCAATGATTCCAGTAGTAGCATTTATACTATTGTTCAAGCGGCTTTGACAAGCGCCCCATTAAACCGGTCAAGCCTGTAGCGATGTTTTCAAGTGTAGACGTGTCATTAACGTTGTCTTTGATCACGTTTACAATATGCGCCATGAGCGTGCTTGCTTGCGTTGTCGTGATTATCTGTCCCATCTCAACATAACGCTTGCGCTCCGACTCTACAAGCTTCTTGCGTTGCTCTGCTACCAGATAGACTTCCTGCCATACTTTATAATCTTTGTATCCGTCATTCACTATGCTGAAAATACGCTCTAATTCCGTGTCTAAGGCGTTTTCATTTTCGGCCTTATATTTCTTCACGGATCGTTGTAACTCTTGCCACAACGCGCCTGACTCGCCTACATCCAGCGATCCAAACAGTTCTATCAACCTGCTATCGATTAAGCCTATCTCATTACGCAGTGTAAGAAGTTCGGTATCATTTAACGCGGTCTCGTAATTTTCTAAAAGTCGCTTCGGTAAAAACTTTGAGTACTTGCCGTGTTTAAAGCTTGGGTGACTTGGACCACCTGCCAGACTTTCACCACCGTGAAGACGGCAAACATTACGGCCAACCGATGCGGCGCGGCCACATTGCTTCCCTGTTTGTCTTGTGCGGGCTTTACATTGATTTTTTAAAATTCGTTTTCGCTTCGGCTTATTTTCGTCGGGCATACACTCTCACTATTCACATATAGACTAAAGGTTATGATACTAGTATAACCTAAAAGTTATGGATAGAAAAATTTATTTTTTATTGTTGACAACGTGGGCGGGTTCTGTGCTATACTTCATTTTGTTGTTACGCGAATAAAATAACTAAGACATATTGCATAATATTGCATAATATTTCATATTGGCAACATATTGGCATGCCAATATGAATCAACCCATTGAAAACTAAAAAGTTAAGCCCCGATTTTTGCCTGTATATTGGCATACTATATATATAGGGCAAAAAGAAAAATAAAAAAATTTTTTTTCAAAACTGCCAATATGCCAATATGCCAATATGATAGCCTCTAACCTATTATATATAAAGGGATTAACTCATATTGGCTCCATATTACTACTATTATTACCGCCTTTTTTGAACACTATCGTATTGAAAATAAAAGCCTTTTAGTTTTATCACCCATATTACTACTATTATTACTTTTAGTCAAAACCAACAAAAAAGCGTAAATAAAACAAACATCACGCTCTATCTACGCTTATCCTACCGGATTAGTAGGAATTCTTTAATCCCACTCTAAAGGGCCTAATTTCTCTCACTCTGCCAAAATCTCTATTAGTTTACGCTCCAGCGCGCACAATATTTTTTGATTGTAGACACCTCCAGCAACACGAGAAGATTGTATTTCATTTAAAACTTCCCTTAACCCAGCACAATAACCATCAGTATAACTACCATGTGGAGTATAATCCGTTGTGGGTTCATCGCCTAAATAACGCCTAGTTTGATCTTCGATTACACCGCCGGTAGCGTATCTACTAGTATAAATATCATTGATAGCAGACCTAAGATTTTTTATATGACGGTAAAGTACATACATCAATAGACCGCCAATTATTACAACTACCATGAGCATAAAAATATCATAAGCCATCATCTTTTGTGTGTCCACTATCATATCTAAATCACCAAGTAACTCATGTAATTTTTTGCTTATCTCTTCTTCAGTCTTCATAGCTAAACGTCCTCTTTTTAGTTTAATCGTCGTCTTGTGTAAATTTCCCCCACACCAGATAAGCTAAAGCTTCTGAATATTTATCGTATAATGGCCCTTTTTTAACTTTAAAGCTATTCATATTATCCATGATATCCTCTATTTTTATCGGCTTAGTGACCGCGTTATTGCTAACAATATTCAAATATTCCATGTAATCCTGCCCCGATTTTCTAGTTAGAATGTCAACATCTTTCGCGACTTCATCACTAAATAATTCATTTAAGTGTTCTATAGTCAAGTCTGTATCCTCTACCACATCATGTAATAGCGCAACCGTAGCAACATAATATTGCTTGCTCACTATAAATTTACGTGCGACCCTGACGGGGTGAATCACATACGGCAGCCCAGCGTCCAGACTTCCGCAGGGCACATTTCGCCGCTTCTGTCCGTCATGCTTTTTAATTACCAGTTCCAATGCATCTAACATCATGGAAATATAATCACTATTTTTCATACATCCTCCTCTTCAATAATCAATGTCACATTGATTTTCCTTACAGGCAATTCATCTGGATGCCAAAATTCCTCTTCACTTTTAGAAAGCTGCCCAGTATACATATGATCTATAAAGATGGCATGCTCAAGATCCTCAGCATCCACAGTAACACTATCCTCCATCACAGTATTTTTCGCAATATATCCCGTGAACGTTTTCTTTACCAGCTGTTTAGTCTTCATAGCTAAACCTCCTCAACAATCAATGTTACCTTGATTTTTCTCGCTGGCACATCGTCGGGATGCTGAAATTTATCCTTGCTTTTATAAAGCGGTCTAACATACGCACTATTTATTGTAAAGATAGCGTACTCACAGTTTTTTATATCAACTACCACAGTATCACTGTCTTCCACCACAACATGCTTTGCAATGTACCCTATGAACGTTTTCTTTACCAGCTGTTTACTTGCCATAATATATCCTTACCTCCTTAAACCAATTTTATTACCGTCCTCTTTCCATTCCGTCATATCAAGAACCCAACTAAGCGCTTTAAACTGCTCAAGCTTAACCTTGCAGGAATTGCGCAGCGCCGCCGATGTAGTGTAATGTCCTCTTTTAAGCATGTCATCCTGTAAGATCATGCCTTTTTCTATGTACTCTTTTAGTTCATCGATTTTGTCACTCACTTCTTTTTTAGTTTTCATTTTTCAATTCTCCCTTTTTCCTGTGCTTCTTCGCTATAATCTCGGCCTCATATGCGCATTTTTTGCAAGAATAATACTTATCCCCTAACCCAGAATACATATGTCCATCCGGTATTACCTCAACACTGCCGCCCATGCAATATATACACATTTCCAAATCACAACCGCAGCAGATTTTAATATCCGAACGCTTCCCCAAGATGCGATTGCAATGATCGCAACGTATTTCCTCTTCTTTTATCAATATGCGATCACAATGATCACAACGTATTTCCTCACTCATACCTAACTCGCTTTCTTTATAAAATCAAAACCCGGAACATCGATAAAATGCGCATGTCCTCCGTGGGCTATAGCGAACGGCAACGGTGGCATTTCATTATAGTGCAAGTAATATGCGACTTGGTGAAAGTGAGACAGGAACATTTTAACAGCGTAGCGTCGCGCCCTTGCGTGAATATGCGCCGGTGGCAATTTTCCAGCGGTATAGTATTTATAAGCGTCGGTATCTTTGCCTATTCGCTTATTAGCCAGTACCGCTTCGGCTTGCGCTTTAAACGCCAACGTATCATTAAGCGCTATCTCTTTCAGCTTTTTAGTTTTGTAAAGTTTGCCATAAAATGACTTTTCATTATTTGAAGTCTTTACGAACGCCTCGCCCATCTTCCAGCATAGCGCTTTCAGTTCAGCGTTCCATGGCCGCTTCTGTCCTTTCTCCCATTTTTGTATACGCTCATTCGGCATGCCCTGATACTCTTGGCACGGGCCGTTTATACCGGCGTAACTCCATATGTGACCCGCCGTAGGCGCTTTGGTTATATCGATATGGGCTATCAATCCGGCGGCGATCACCGGCCCGATTCCTATATTATTCCTTGCCCATTGTCCCAGTTCACTACTTTTAGTGTAAATATCTAATGCAAGTTTTATCTGGTTTTCCAGTGTGTGATTGTTTTTACTGAACCAATTTAACACCTCGTGTGGCTCTGTAGATTCCTGCAAACTGCGAATCTGGTTATCTGTCATGATGCGCCTGTCTTGCATTGCGTAGTATGAAGCGACAAGGAAGCGCGCCTCATTGATGCTGATACCGCTAAGCGCTTTTTTCAAGTCCTTATTCAGTTTTACTACTGATTCCAATTCTGTCTGCTCTGTTGTATTCATTCTAGTTTCTCCTTTATTTATGATTGTTTGTTTTCTTCATTATCTGCCACAACAGCTCCACCAACTACTCTTCTGTGAACTATCATTTTTATTATTTTTCATAGCCATCTTCTGTGATAACTTTAACGCTTCTTCGGCTTTTTGTTGTTCACGACGGTTAAATTCTTTTGCTTTAACTATATGCTCCTCCCACGTTTCGATATAACTTTCCTTGCTCGTATGAATAAAGTTTGAATCTACGTCATACACTTTAATTAGAACATCATCACTGCCGTTTATAAGTTGCAAGGCAACATCGAAGGCGTTTACAGCATTCACTATAGCAGGGCATCTATTGTATACACCATGTGGAATAGACATATAATTTTCGTAGTCGTTCTTGGTGGATTCAAAGACATAAACCAATTGTCCAACTTTAAACTTACTCATTATTTCTCCTTTATTTATGATTGTTTATTTTCTTCATTGTTCCCTAGTCGTGTATTTCCAACCATACGCAGGGTTCTTTTTCTTCTGTCACAGTCACGGCAATTATCCTGTTAACGCACTGCCCGCATCCCTCCGCCCATACTTCCATATCTTCGTCCAGTTCTGATAGTTGCGCTATCAATTCCTTGACCGTTATGGCTTTACTCATTATTTCGCCTCCTTTTCCGTCCGCAACCATTCCCGCATTATATAAGAATCCGTTATATCTTCAGCAGCGCATTCTGAACAGATATAGACGTTCTTATCTTTCCCTATAGCCATAGAATACTCGTCGAGAACATTACCACAAGAACATTTATTATCTTTATTGTCTATCATTATTTCACCTCCACATTGTTAGTTATGTCAACCGTCAAACGTTTTTTGACAGTTGATATTATCCAAAGGTTAGTTCTACTCATACTTACAAACCCACCGCATTGTTCCATGTACTACTCCAGTCTATAACTATAAGTTCTATAACTATAAGTTTCGTATTTTACATCATTAAAAATTGGCGCATTATCTTCCCACCATTTTTTACAGCCTTCACAATAACTAGAAAAAGGGGAAGAAGGAATAAAGTTTAAACCCTTTCCGCAGGTCTGGCACCAGAAATTAGCGTAGATATCAAGTGGGTTAAGACCGCACCTCTTGATAACATTCATATGCCAGTTAATTATGCTCATTCCACATCCTCCCCTTTGGCTTTGGCTATTATTTTTTCCATGCACTGTATATCTCTAAAAAGCCACTCACGATCTGCTTTAGTTACTTCTCTCTGCAACCTCATAAATGCGTAAAACTTACACAAATGGGCCCTAGCCAATATCAACGCCTCCAACATATCCGGCGCGGCGGCTATGAGATAAGCATTTGCTTTGCTTTGTTTTCTTTATCATCTTCAGTGGTATCATCTAAAGCATAACAGGAGGCTACATGCCGCCTATCTTTAGATCGGACGTGTAAATTAGAAACCCACCAAGGCCCCGGTGTATGCTTACTCATCTTCCCCACCTTTCTTTAGTTTCATCAATAATAGTTCAGGTGTCCACGGCTCAATAAAAGCCGGATAGAAACAACCGCCCAATTCAAGCCCTGTCTTTCGCTTCACTCTCCATTTGCGTGCACCCTCATCCTCATCATTTACTATAATCAAGGTTTTGGTTATTCGTGTGACTTTAGCCGAGTACCAGATCGTCTCATCATCTTCGTTTTCACTTAACAGAACCTTATCGCCAACCTTCAGTCCGGCCAGCCATTCTTTATACTTCTTATTCATCATACCTCTTATTCATCCTCCCCACTTTCCGACATTAGAGTGTCAATTCTGTCCTCTATCCCTGTCATTTTCTGAAAATGATATTCGTGGCACAACCTCAAGACCTCCAGTTCTGTAAGCGCCTTGTCCGCCGTAAACTTGGCGCTATGGTCTTCTTTGGGATGGTAACGCAAAACCTCTTGCTCACTATAACTATCAGCCTGGATGCTTATGCGCCCCACCGTATACGCTCTATAATTACCCGTCTCCGGATAGAACACATAGAACGTATCACCAACCGCAAATTTCTGTGTAATCGTTTTCATACTATTCACCTTTCTATAATCTCTTCAACATGTTTTGCGCTTCCTCTTCTGATAGGAAAACGCGATTAAACGGCATATAAAATCCCGTACTAGCAAGCTCATACGTAGTAGCATAATTGTGATTGGTAATTATTCTTGTATGAATTGCTTTGACATTATCAATAACAATATACGGTACTCCACTATCCCCTACAACTATCACATAGACCTTTGTTCCTGTTTCTGGCATGTTGCTCATACTATTCACCTTTCTTTAATGCGTTTTGCGCCTTGTTAATCATTACCATAATTTCATCAGGCGGCTCTATAACATAGCTTTCATGATGACCATGCCCTACCCTAGAGTTTGTAGTTTTGTCCGGGTCTAGGTTAGCGGATACATATTTCTCAAAATACCTTATATCGTTTATTGCGATATATAAAGCTCCCTGTGAGGAGGTAGTCAACCGCACAAATCCTATTTTGTTCACACCTTCCCTCCTCTTATCTCTGTATAACAATCATTATACCCTTGGTTATAGCTTTTGCTCTTTTCCTCAAGCAGGAATTTTAGCAATTCATCATCAATCATTTTCAGGCGTTTTGCCCAGTCAAGATAAGACGCGCCCAGCTGTTCCTTAAACGTCTTATTGACCACGGAGTTTAACCGCTCTTTAATATCGTTACTCATTTTTTCCTCATGTTATTGTTATAGGTCATTCATGTTTTTTGTTACTATCTTAAGCTATGATTCATTCTCGCTTTTCTGTTACCATCTAGGGGCATGATTCATTCTCGCTTTTCTGTTACCATCACTTAGCTTGATTCATTCGCATTTTATGTTACTGTCTCATATTCTGATTCATTCTGTTAAATGTTACTCTCCGGTATCTGATTCATTCCTGATTAATGTTGCTATCTTTTTGCCTGATTCATTCCCTGATCTTGTTACTATTTCCACACCTGATTACTTATAACGCTGTCCAACATTCCGGTTTTTCAGCGTTAATATATTTGATAATTTCCTCTATCAAATTAATATCGTGATATCGTAAAAGCGCGTTAATGATAACAGTATCCATCGGCCCTGTCACTTTGAAAAAGTTATCATCATAGCTGAATTCAGTTATCTTGTATTTCAAGTCCTGTATGTCAATCAGGAACCCGCGCTCATGGCATGTACAAGTAGCGTCGTGGCTTTTTACTTCCCGTGTCACCATAACCGTAAATTCAAGTCTGTGGCGCTCTATTCGATTGTTCACTCTCGTCTTGATATTGAAGTCAAGATTTATTTCCTGTTCCATTTTATTCTCCCTATATATTATAGTATCTTTTTCCACCACGGCAAAGCCCTATCTTCTAGTATTTCCAGAAGACTAAGCCCTTCTTTACGGATAACCTGTATACGATGCCTCGGCTTTATTTCGCAGCTTTCAAAGTACCGCTCAAGAATAGGTCTATATACTAGCCCTGTAGTTTCATTCCAACTTGGGTTATCGTCTTTTTCGGGGATATCATATCCCAAGTTTTTAAGATGGGTAAAAATATCATCTATTGTTATTCCGTTGAACCCTGCATCCCTTCCCATTCTAAGAACGTCGAGCGTAGGGTCAATCTTTTTCTCCATCTTATTCTCCATTATTCTATTGTTCGTTATCAGTCATAAGACCAGAGCGACATTAAAAGCCACATATCGAACAAGTCCTGTTGAGTGCGCGTTGTCTTGCATTTATCAAGCGTGTCCCTGTCGCTGTACGCTTGATTAAACAAGTCAAGCTCTTTATTCAATCGCGCCTCGTTAATTTGATGCCTTGCCAAAGTTTCCGCCTTTTCTTCATCCGTCAATTTCAGTGTTTCCATTTGTTCTCCCGTATGTTATAATTATTGATTGCATCCCGGCCATGGCCGTTTATCTTTAGTCCCGCCGAAGTACGGCCTTGCCATATTCTTTTCTATCAAAAGTGTTGACAGATTCACATTGTTTATGATAAGCTCGCCAACTGCGCGTCCGGCGTACTTGCCTAAAATAACCTTATCTACTATAACACGCGGGCCGTGTTTTGCGATATAGGCTTTTACAAACTCCTTCGCTTGTAAGCCTTGTCTTTTTTCGCATAGGTTCTTTGTCCGCGATTCTGGCGTGTCGATGCCGTAAAGGCGCAAATCGATCATTTGAACCAATCCCGGCCATAGTTCCACCGCCACCGTGATGGTATCTGCATCTTTTGCTTTGATCACTGTAGCGTTGTACGGCCCATACGCCGGGTTACTCGCCGCCAGCAATACAAATAACATTATAGTTTTCATTTATCTTTACCGGTTTTAGTTAAAAATTAGATTCTTCTCGTGGTTTGTTGGATGCGCTTATATGATGCAAGTCTACCTTTCGCGCCAATCCTACATGTATCATCTTCTTGCAATGAATACAAGGAAGATGGAAGTATGCTGATCCGTAAAATTCTACATTATCGATAGCTTGGGATAGAATACAATTTTCTTTTCCGCAATGTGGGCACTTGTTTTCCATGATCTTTACTCCCAATAAAGTTTGCCGGACATAGCCCCGCGCACCGGTGTTAGTCCAAGGCTTTTCATGGCCTGATGCTTTTGCGCTTTCCAGATGTTAGCGCCTTTACGCTTTGCGCATGCTGAACACAATTCCAGCCCGTGTTCTTCGCGTATCGGCTCAACATCTTTAGTGCAGGGCTTTCGCAATCCCTCGATTTTGCGTGTTCCATCGTTTGCGCATTTCATGATTTCACCGTCCTTTTATATCCTTGATAAGAAAACAGGGCTTCCCATTTACTACCGCACTCTAAGCAAACATATGAGCGGCTTACTGTCTCAAAGTCGATCATATACAAGCTGGCATCGGGGGTATCATCCGGGTCTGGATCAGTTTCATCGCTATGACAGTTTGGGCAAGTGAATGAATTCTCGTGTGTGAATTCACTTTCATTAAACTCTTTCGTCTTTTCCATGATCTTGTTCTCTCTGTTTTGAAAGATTAGCATTGCGTCTTTTTTGACACGCAGGACAAAGGCCGTTCCATTTCCCGGCGGCTTTCATTTGTGATTCAAGCCACTCCGATATGTTTCGCTCGCAGGGCTTTCGCAGTCCTGTGATTTTGCGTGTTCCGTCATTCGCACATTTCATGATCTTATTCTCCTTTATCGTTATACCGCCGGGGTTTCCCCCGGCCAGTGGCTTTGTTGGGTTGGCTTACTCTGTGATTCGGTCGATTACCCAAGTGATATCACTTTCATCATAAGAGCCGCATAGCTCCCGTGCGGCTTCATTAGCATACTCTTTGGCTAGCCTTTTTATTTCCTCTTTGCTGGTCTTTTCCAAGTCTACACCTTCGACTTCAAAGCCATAAGCGATAATATGGACCAGCTCTTCTCTTGTGATTTCGTTCTTTTCCATGATCTTAACCCCTTTTAAATTGTTATTGTTTCTCATATCTATATACAATACACTATTCATGCCAAAGCCAACAATCAATAAATTCAATCACTTAGCAAAGCAGCGTTATCGAAACATTGAATAAAACGTTTAACAGTATAACGAAACGATAGCCAAAACGTTCAATTGTGCATATCCTGGAAACTGGCTGTTATGTAACTGCTTGTAAATCAATGGTTTATATTTTTGGTATTTTGGCATGGTGTATGCAACTATATATAAGTATGAGAAACGAGAATAACGAAAAAGGAAAAGGGGATAAGATGGACTATACAAAATACAACAACATGATAGACGGAACCATGGTGGGCGTTTATGAGTGGACTGATAAACACGGTAATAAAACATACGAGGCGACGACATTCGCACAGACGAAAACTTTTAAGACTGCCAGTGCGGCCTTGAAGTGGTTTGAGCGACATGCCCCAAAGTCTTTGCTTAAGTAAGATCATGAGCGCAATAAACTATGAAAAGCTGTATAGAGCGTGGGGGATAACTGCGACTGTTAAAAAACATCCGGAAGGGCATAAAGATACATGGTTGATCAGCTTTAGCTTTGGAACTTCCAACATTATCTGCTGCGAATGGTGGAAGATAGACGGTAAGCCAAGATGGGAAAATGTTTTGACGCATTACATACAGCGCATAAACGAAGGCTCCTCAACATCTTTATGCAAAGATATAGAGAATGAATTGTGCATCATTCAAAAACCCTATCATTTTGGTATTTTGGCACGAATAGTGTATCTATATAAGGTATGAGAAACGAGCAGAATAATAAAGGAAAAGGGGATAAGATGAAACAGAATAAAAAAGTAAGCTTTGTAAAAGCTATCTTAAAAAACAATAATGACATGTGGAACATCTATAGCGGTATTACAAAGTCGCCGAAGGTTTTGGACACAATTATCAATAGCGCGTTGGAAAACAATCTGCATCGCATGAACAGCACTATTACGATTGCATATATCGCTTACATGACTAAATAAGGAAAAAGGGATAAGATGAGCAAGCGAATAAAAGAGCTAAAAGATAAAATCGAAAACTTGGAACTACGAGTAAACGCAACGGCTCCGGGAACTCCGCTTCGCTACAGCGTCAAGCTAATAAATGAAATGCGCGAAGCCCAGATGGAGTTGGATGCTTGGACGGATCAACCCTGTAAAGATGACGAATAAAGGAAAAGAGAATAAGGCGATGGAATGGAACATCAATCACAAGATTAATGCTAGGCGCGATAACTATTATCTGCGCTTGTGTGATTATAAGCGCATTTATTCCAAAATACAAGACACGCTCAACAATGATGGGATTGTACGGATTGTAAGTTACGGACATGTTCTGGAATGCTCTAAGAAGCACGCTAGCATGTTTAGTTATAATTCTGGTGGTGTTTACATCGTAAGAGGGAAACGCCGCGAATCTATTATTGGCTGCACCATTGAACACTATAGCAATAAATAAAAGAGGCGTAAATGAAAGATTTTGACTGGGAAAAAGCTAAAAAGGATATCAAGGTCAGGCTTGATAAGTATGAGATTAACGGCAGCAATAAGTTGGTCATGGAGCTTATGGTCTTGATGCGGGTTAGCTATGATAAGGGTTATGATGATGGAGCTAATAGCGATTTTGACGTATACGATGATTATACATAAAAGGAGAATAAGACAATGAGTTGGGACGTGTATTTAAAGGATCCTGTGACATATGAAACCATAGTTTTTGACACACCCCATTATATGAGGGGAGGTACTTATCAGGTGGGAGGTGCTAATGAAGCCTGGCTTAATATCACGTATAATTATAGCAAACATTTTAAAATAATCGACAAGGATCGAGGGATTCACAAACTGCAGGGTTTATCTGGAGCGGAAAGTTTACCGTTGCTGAATAAAGCAATAAGCGTTTTAGATGACGATGCCGATCCGGACTATTGGGCACCAACAGAAGGTAATGCAAAGCGTGCATTGCTTCAACTTAAAGCGATGGCATGTATGCGGCCCGATGGAATATGGGAAGTAATTTAAGATATAATACATAAATCTCGCGCTTGAATGTGATACAATAATGAATCTTCGCGCAAGTGCGTGAAGTGACGGCGCGGGTGAGGTTATCCCCCTCTCCTCCCCGCGCCTATTTTTTATCAAGGTATAATAGAATATGAAAACTAAACCGTACAAACACCAAACCGAAGCGCTGGAACTAAGCAAAGATAAACAAGTCTTCGCGCTGTTCGCAGAGCAAGGAACCGGTAAAACAAAAATAACTATTGATACTATAGAGTATTTATATAACAGTAATAAAATAAACAGCGTTGTTATAATAGCGCCAAATGGCGTTAATCGCGCGTGGCTTGATGAACAGATACCGCTTCACTTCGGCATTGATGAATATCATCATCACTTGTGGACGGGCAAGCGAACGCAACGCGCGCTTGAATCGTGGACAATGTTTGAAGGTGTCGCCGCTACTCATATCAAGATTCTATCGATCCACATTGACGCTGTTATCACAAAACACGGATATCAAGCAATAGAAAAATTTCTCAAGAATCATAACAGCCTGTTAGTGCTGGATGAGTCGCACAAGATAAAGAACCCGAAAGCGCTTCGCACAAAGAAAATCATAGCGCTTGGGAAACTGGCGCAATACAAACGCATCCTGACCGGCACGCCTGTTACTCAAAACATAGGCGATCTATACTCACAATTTGCATTTATGGATATAGACATCTTCGGTCATAAAAGCTACTTTACATTTTATCGGCGCTACATGAACGAAACCGTGGGATACGGCCCCGGCGGACGGACGTTTACAAAATTTGATGGTATACGGAATAAAGAAGAACTGTTCGATATCATGAAGCCATACTCATACCGCGTGTTAAAAAAGGATTGTCTTGACCTGCCGGACAAGGTATACAAAACCATCTATGTGGAACTGGACGGCAAACAGCGCACCTTATACGATACACTAAAAACCGAATTTATGATAGCGATTGATAATAATGAAATAACGGCAGCCACCGCATTAACAAGGCTTGCCAAAATGCAACAGATAATTGGAGGGTTTGTTCATGATACAGAAAATAATATCAGCCATAAAATTTGCGATACTCCGATACCGCGTCTGGAAGTTATACAGGATATTATTGAAGGTGAGGCGCAAGAATCAAAAATTATCATCTGGGCAAAATACCGATATGAAATAAAACTTATAGTTGAATATCTGATATCCGCCGGTCACAACCGGCGCTCCATACTCGAATACCACGGCGGCATAAACAGGGATATAAGAGCGGAAAATCTGATAGCATTCCAGAATGACGCTGAAAACAAACACAAGTTTTTTATCAGTACCGCGCAAACCGGAGGGACTGGGTTAAACCTCACTTCAGCCAATACCGTAATTTATTACTCCAATTCATTCAGCCTTGAAGCGCGTTCACAAAGTGAAGATAGATGCCACCGCGCCGGACAGGTCAATAAAGTAACGTATTACGATATACAGGCGATCAATACGGTGGATAAGCATATCATTGATATATTGAGGAACAAGCAAGACATAGCAGATATGGTAACAAGTAACGTCCAGCGCTTCTTACACGACTAAAAAATCAAGCCAGTCTTTAGCATTGTACTTGTTAAGCTTTTTAATAGATGTAGTATGATGCGGCATTACTTCTTGATAATCATCAATAACGCACGATCCATCCATGAATTTATACGTGTACAGCGTATCACCTATTACAACGCAAACAAAGCCAGCGCCACCGTTATCTACAAGGCTTTTGAGCCACAGGCATTCACGCTTCCATGATGCGGGATTTTTAGTGCCTAGCGTCTTAGGCGGTCTGTCAAATGCCTTTAGTTCTATCCATATATTACGGCCTTTGTAGCAAATAAACAGGTCTGGCGTTCCTACGCCTGCGCCATTCTCTATTTTAGAGACGTGACACCACGGCGCTATTGCGTCTACAATGCTGGTTTTTAGTGTCGCTTCTTTCATTCATCACCTTTAATTTTTAGCAAGCCACAGATATATTACAGCTATCCATAACCAAAAATGACTACATTCCATATTCGTTTAATTCCTCACGGTACTTTTGGCAAATGTTTTTTCTCGACTTCTTTATACCACTGCTCCGACGATCCGCAGTTGCGCCACATTGCATACGCCAAGTCTGCCACACTTCCTCTATGGAGCGGATATGGGTATGTTTTATTTGAATTAAATATTATATGCTCTGCCCATTCGCGAGGCGCATTAAAATATCTGCACATATGATATGCTGCATTCTCGTTCCTGCCGGTTTTATCACGATCGACTATTGAGCGCGCCCATTCCAAAGAACATCCTTCGTACTCAAGTAAAGCGATGGTTGCGCCAGAAATATCGCCTGTTGTTGATTGCTCAATATACTGTTTTATATCTTCCATCAATTCCGGATATACATCTATAAATATGTTCCAGTCAATATAATAATCGTAGTCAAAATCATCCTGAGTTTCATCATAATACCGCTTCCATAACTTTTTAGTATCGACATTAAAGTATTCTGCCAATTCTCTGGCGAATTCATACGTAAAAGAGTAAGGCATATCAGGTTTATTCTTGGTCATGTTTTCATTCCCTTAATTCCTAGAAAAGATGCCGCCGCCGTTAGTGTATATATCTACCGCTCTTTTAAAGCCGTCGCGCCTGCCGCTACGATATCCTATGTTATACTGTGAATAGCACAGTGCTAATGTATATAATATAAAGATTATTGTTGTCATTCCTTCCACTCCTCATATATTATAAACCCTGAATCTCTGCATTTCTTCGTTCTAACAGGCCTGCCATTTTGGCGTTTTATAAGCTCATTAAACTTAGTGCAGTTATCTATTGATCTCGATACCCAAAATATAGGCATCAATGTAATATACGGACAATTACGCGATGTTACAACATTGATGCGATGATTACAATATTTTTTAGTGATGATAGCATCTTTCTTAATCGTTGTCATCCCTTCTCCCCTTCCCCAAACTTAATCGATATAGTTACTTTCACAGGTGGCCAATCAGGCGTTGACCAATTTGATCTCTTGCCTCGTTTTTTGTATACATTAAAAGAATTGTCTATTATCAATATGCCTGTAAAGCTATACTTCACTTGATACATTGGATAACACTCAAATACAGATTTACCAACCCAGCCGGTTATGGTCTTATCTTCATTTGGTTTCTTCTTGCTCATAATCCATTATCCTTTTGTTATAATTATTCGTTTCGCTTTCCAGTCTGAACAAGTGCGGTCTTCATATACGTGAAATTCATTAGTCACAAAAACATGGCGCTGTTCATCTTGATAATCCCTGCAAATCCCTACGCGTTTGCCGTCAATCGTAAAAGCTTGATAATGCCAAAACGCGCAATTATTACACGTCATCGTCATGACATGGCCTCCACCAATGCAGTCACGATAGCGCGTCCGAAGTCATAACCGTAAATAGCGCAAGATACTATCACACCTGCGAATATAGCAAGTATTATAACGCCGGGTATTAATCTTATCAAAACGATAAGCGCTTCAACTGTGTCCCTTGATTTTTTACTCATTTCAATTCTCCCCAATTATCACCTTCTGCAATGTCTACCTTGAGCGGAACCGATAGATTAACCGCGTTTTCCATGATGTATTTTACCTCCTGTATCGCGTCTTTACCAGCCTTATTTTGTGGCATACTGAAAATCAATTCATCGTGAACGGTCAACAACGGCGCTCCCAATACGTCACATACACCACTTTCATAAATATTCACCATCGCCATTTTCAAAATATCAGCGGCGCTACCTTGAATAACTCGATTCAATGCGGTATAGGTATACGAGCGCTGTATCTGCCTTCCCCACGCTTCAAGCGCTTCCGGCTTTGACAACGGATCGACTTTGGTTTTACTGTATTGCTTCGGCTCCCATTTGTTAAAGCGTGACCGGCGGCCTAGTAAAGTTTTTACATATCCTCGGTTTTGCGCTACTTCCGTCGCCTGTTCCGCAAGTTGTGACGCAAATGGAAAATGTTTGGCGTATTCCTGTTTAAGCGCTTTTGCATCATCAACAGAACGATTAAGACTTTTAGCAAGCGCATATATACCCATACCGTAAACTATGCCGAAGTTAAGATTCTTTCCCGGCTTCCGGTCTACATCAAGCAAGTCCGCTACAAATTGATGTATATCCGTGTCCGCGTCTTCCCTGTAACGCCGCTTCAATTCATTAGCTACCGCGTCATTACCAAGGTGAACAAGATACCTATACTCAATTTGCGAGTAGTCTAGTCCTGTAAGTTTCTCGCCTTCATCCGGCAAGAACATTGAACGCGTTAACGGGCCTAGTTCTTCATCCCTTGCCGGTACGTTCTGCAAGTTAGGATTGCTGGAACTGAAGCGGCCAGACCTTGCGCCCAATGGATTGAATTCAGGATGTATCCTGTCATTACTCGTATAGCCAAAAATATAACCGTTGATAAAGGTACTAAGGAATTTTTTCCACTTACGTAAATTTAATATTGTGTCCGTTACTTCATGCGTGTGATTAGCTAAAAAGGTATGAGTGAATGACGGTTCATTGCTTTTAGCGGTCATCTTGTAATCAAGTTTCAGCGCATCAAACAGCCGCGCCAAATCCGTAGACGCGTCGACGTTTACACCAAACCCGGCTATATTGTCAAGTATTTTTTGATCATTAATAATCCGTTGTTGTAATTCTTCTTGCAATTGTTTCGCTTTTGTGGTATTAACGCGTATTCCACGCATGCGCATATCCACAAGCATATTGACAAGACGCATTTCAGTTTGAAAACACAAGGATAAATTTTCCCTATCCATCACAGTTTGTTGATGCTTCATAATGCGCAACGGTAAATCCACGTCACTTTCCGCGTACGGCCCTACGACACTGGCGGGAGCGCGCCATATATTTTTAGCTTGTTCCTTGCGCTCTGGCGCTCCGCCGAAGTGTTCCGCGCAATACTTATACATCAAGTCTTCGGTTTTGTTTTCGTTAAGATATTTTTCACCTAGATAATTTAAACTTGCGCGTCTTGATTCATCTATAAGCCATTCCGCCGTATGCGTACAGTAAAACGCGCCGTTCATCGTCACGCCTTCCTTGCGTAACCACCCTACATCGTATATAATATTTGCGCCTACTTTCAATTGTTCCGGTCTTGATAGTTCGGTATTTAACCAGCGTAACACCGTATCAGCGTCAAGATTCGCGCCTGTCTCGTGGCGTATAGGGAAGTATTGCCTGTATCCATCATCCGTACCTATTGATATCCCCGCTACAAAACCATTACCAGTAGCCCAGCCCGGCCCCTTCTCAATGATATCGGGATCGCAGGTTTCCGTATCTACGGCTATGATTTTAGCGCTTGATAGACTGGGCAGGTCTTGCGGCATTGTCCAATTGGTATCAAATCTTTTTTCACCAAATATTGATTTTTGCATTATGTTTTATTTCTCTTTGTTGATACTGTCAAGTATAGCGTAACCAAGCAATTCCACAATTTGTGGGACTACGGCGTTTCCACAGACTCCAAGTCTGTCCACCCCTCCGGAAAACCCATCATCATCTCGTAAGCTGACGCGATCTGTCTGAAGTTCATCCCGCTTATAGCGAAGTAATAAAGAGGCCTGATTGTCGACGTTCTTTTTATTAATGATTTGTGCATCGATATTATTTTGAAGCGTTGAGCGACCATGGAACATGTCTTCGTAGGGGTAGGCAATAATCCAGACTCTATCTCGTATTTGCGGGGAGCCAACATAGTAAGCTGGTATACAGTGCCATTCCGCATCATACCCGATCGTGGCCAAGTCCCCAAGAACTCGTCCAAACCAGCGTCCGTTATCTCCTGAAAGCAAGGCTGGCACGTTTTCCACGATTGCGAATTGTGGTCGTATTTCGCTAATGAGTCTTTTAAGTTCACCCCACAATCCTGATCGCTCCCCTGAAATTCCGGCTTGTTTTCCGGCGGTTGATAAGTCTTGGCAGGGGAATCCACCTGTGACAATGTCGGGAATAATTCCATCTGATTCAAGTTTTTCTTTGGTGACATTTCTTATATCCTCATATATAGGCACATCCGGCCAATGCTTCTTTAATACTTTTTGTGCGGATGGTTCAATTTCACAGAAAGCTACGGTTTCAAAACCGCCCGTTCTCTCAAGTCCAAGAGAGAATCCGCCTATCCCCGAAAACAAATCAAGGATTTTTAACTTTTGCATTATGTTTTATTTCCCGTCATCCTCGTATATATGATTCTTAAGATACGCCAGCAAGGCCTTTAGTTCTTCTACCGTTGTGCGCGGTACTCTATTAACATATTTATCCCCAATGTAATTAGGTTTGATACTCTCCAATTCTTTCAGTAATTTTGTTATAACGTTTTTCAACATGCCAGCGTCTACAGTGTTAGTTTCACTCATTGCTTTATTCCTTTTCTTTTAGTTATTTGTCAGCTCTAGTGTTGTATCAGCGTCATAAACAGTAGCTTCTTCAGCACGTAATATCAATGTAGAATAAAGACTATCAAAAGCAGCCTTGCGAGAACTAAACATATCACTGTGTCTGCATTCCACTACGCCTCCATTCAGCGTCTTAAAGGTATAATATGTTTCAGTAGATCCGGGTTTTTTATGCACGCCTATTATACGCGTTTTTATAATAACGTAACACGTTATACCTGTTTCTTTTGTCATTTGAGGAAAAAGACTCTTAGCATAAACAATACTGCCAATTTTAAAATTTTTCATAATTTACAACACTACCTTTCTTACATCGATTACTTTGTAATCCTCTACCACAACGACGCAATAACCAAGCTCAACAGGCCGTAACATCATCCGTTCTGCATAACCCGATACGCCTCTATCACCGTATAACTTAACCATGCTTCCAGTATTAGCATACCAACGATGATCAGGATGGATATACTTAGTGGTTCCCGGATCAGTGACATAACCTTGTGTAATTTTCTTTCCATCATCTATCAAATATAACTCGTGTTTGGGTTCAACAACTATAAGTTTATGAGTATGGCCCATGGCCATAACCTTGCAATCTCCGGCCAAGTATTGCAGTTTCATTTTTAAATTAGCCTGTAGATTCGCATCGCGCTGTATAGGGTCTTTCGCCGCCGATTTAACAGCGCCGTTGCCATGAGTAACAAATATTTTATACTTGATTTTTTCTTCAGAATCTGTTATTACATACTTCGCGCTGTACGTGCCGAACGGAACATTTAATTCCTTGCATACCAGTTCCTTGATGAAATTGCCGACCTTGAGCCAGCGCAAATCGTGGTTACCTTCGTGAATACCAAGCAAGCGTTTTGCCTTGGCGAGCGGTGTTAGTTTGTCTATAACGCCTTGGTATTGGCGCAGTGTGACCGATTTATCAGGGTCAACACTATCAGCTTGATAACGCTTGTCATCAACCGCTATCGCTTCCACCGTGTCGCCACCGTGAATCATATAACGGTTTGATTTTGACATCACGTAATCAATAACGTTTGCTATACCGTGTTTGTATTGAAGCGCTGAACCTTCGTGCCAGTCACTGGTAAGTATTATTTCCGCCGATTTAGGAAGCTTGCATTTTATCAATTCCATCTTTATTCCCTTTCCGCTATTGATTTACGTATGTTGTTTAACATCTCCTCATATTTATCTTTTATTACAGAATTGTGAGTAGTCATATATTTTTTTATCCCCTGAATCAAATAATCAGAAGTAGCAAACAACTCGCATTCATAATAAGTGTACCCTGAATCAGTGCCGCCATTGTGTAACTCTAACTCATAATAGTACGTATTACTTGACGTATCATAGCCGATCTTTCTGATTGTTCCGTGTGCATATTTATATGAGTGCAAACAGCATGCATATCTATCGCCGTTAGCATTTACTTTACCTATATTAGGATCGTGTGTATACACAACGTGTATACCGTATACACTTTGCCCAAATTTATACTTCGGCTGCTTGATTTCAATTTGTTGTGTATTTTCCATAGTTATTCCTTTCTGTATCCTTGGTTTATCATTCGTATAGCATAATTATATTCACGGCATTTTATACATATCACATGGTCGCCGTCATAGTTACTGTTGAGTTTATCCCCGCATCGATTACAACGCGTCTTATCCGCTTTGTTAATAGCCCGTCTGCGTCGGCTCCGTGCCGTTTCCTGCTTGTGGCATCGTTCACAAGTCGAATGCTGTAGATAAAGAGCGCCGCCGCATTCAGTGCATTGCCGGTTTAGTCTGCGTCTTGCGCGGCGTTCCTTTCTGTACTCGCTATGGGTTTTGCGCTGTTTCATTGTGAGTAAGGTTTTCGTCTATCGCTTCAATTATTTTAGTCAACGCCATGTCACAACAAACATTCTCGCCATTGCTGGATAACTGATACGCTTCATAAATAATCTTGTCCCGTATATCATTAAGCGCTTTGTTGTATCCCGTCTCAAAGATCACATCACCTGTCATTGTTCTTTATCTCCTTTTTGTTTCTTCATCACCATAGCCGCCACCATGGCCACAGATCTTTAATATCTTCGTTAGTTTTCCTTATTTCCTCTTCGCGTTCTTTTTCGGCTTCTTCCTTTTTGTCATGTTCCTTCCACCGCTTTTTTATGCGCTCCATCTTTTCTAAATAATAACTATTGTCTAAACCTATATGGATATGTTTATCATCATGTTTAAAAGCGTACTCTTCATCTTTCACACGCCCTTTAACATACCTCAACACAATATATTCATGGTTCATGGCGCTGACTACTGCCATACCATCAAAGCGTTGATCAAATCCATGTTCAGGGTTCGTGATTTGACATACATACACAATCTGTCCGACTTCGAATTTACTCATTGTTCTTTATCCTTCCATGTAACGTTTGAAGATTAGCCCAAAAGTGAGCAGGGCGACCGACAATCTCCTCAAGCTTTACTGCTACATCTTGAGTAATCGGCACTTTTCCCTCAAGTATTCCGTTAATAACGGTCTCCTCAATCCCAGCCTTGGCAGCTAAATCCTTCGACGACATATGTAAAAATTCAAGATAATCCTCCAGAACTTCTCCGGGCGTGGCTAAACTACTCATTTCCCCGTGTTCCATTTCTGCCTCGCTTTGTTTATATCCACCATGAGCGCCATAACTTCTTTCGTGCAGTGATACTTGTCACCATCATATGTAAATATGATAGATTTGTAATCATCGTGAAACGGATGAACGCTTTCCTTGATGCACTTTATATCATTGACGTTAATACACACTATATGATGTGCAGATTTTGAGGAAACAGTCCCGTAAACCTCAATCGCTATCATATATCCAACCATCTCTTCGTTGTTTTCCATTAGTCGTCCTCCCTATGTTTTTTCCTATTCCACAAAAAAGAGCAATACCATTTAGCTCCACAATCACATTCATAACTTGCATATCTTGCCTGATGGTAACTTGCATATTTTCTCTCATCCCATGATCCACGTACCTTTTTTCCACATTCAGGGCAGATATTGGGTTCTTGCTCGTTTTCCATTATTCAACTCTCCTATTCGATTGTACTGCGTACCAGTTAAAAGCGCGTCGCCATACAAATGACCTGCCTATTGATATGACGGTATAAAAACAAGTCACCTCGAACGCGGTTTTGATATTAACGTCAAATCCCCATAGCGGCAATATATAAATTGTAGCAAGCCATGAAACTCCAAAACCAGACGTTGTATTTAATATCGCTTCTACAAGCGACTCTTTCCTAGTTTGCATTATGTTCTGTTATCTATAAAATGATCTGTTTATGGTTTGTACCAATTCCGTCAATTCTTCTTTTGTGAAATACGACATAGACGATTCATGCCAACGCTCCAATTCATCTCGCAAAGATATTATCTTGTCGCGTAGTTCTGTTTCCGTTATATCATCCTCCATCAATCTCTTGGCTTTCCTGAAAGTCTCGCCGTTGTCTGTCCATAGATTTTTAAGTGATATCATTTTGAACCTCCTGTTTTTTCCTTCAGTAGTGACACCATATTAATTTGCTTACTCATGGCGTTTTCCATATTTTTCACGGCCATTTTATAGTAACTCTCTTTCAACTCAACGCCTATAAATTTCCTGCCTTCATTAACCGCCACAAAGCCCTCGGAGCCTATCCCCATGAACGGCGAATATACAACATCGTCTGGCCGTGTCCACAATTCCATGGCGCGCTGTATCACGTCAAGTTGAAGTGGGCAGATATGGCGTTCGTCATTGTTATCTCGTGCGCTTCTGTATTGTAGTGTATTGCTTGGGTTAATGTCCATCCAGACGGGTGAAGCGTACTCCTGCCAGACCGCTACAGGAAACGATTCATTGGTATGAGTGACAGGCTTGATATTTTCGCCTGGCTTGCGCATCGTCACAAGGTAATCAGGGATACCTTGCCGACTCATGCACGAATCCTTTTTAAGCTGTTTATGTAGCAATCCCAGCGCCTTTGTTCTCTGCATCGCTGTAACCGGGTCTTTCCATATACAAACTTCACTATGAAAAATCCAACCTTCCTCTATGAACATGCGAATCAATTCGCCGCGAAAATCACGGATACCTATAAAGCCATCGCGCTGTTTCGATGTAGGCAGGTTCATACAGTGAAAAGATAACAAGCGGCCCGGCGCTGTTACCCTGAATAGTTCTTTAACCAAGAAGCGGAATTGTATATAAAATTCCTGTTCTGTTTTGCAGTTGCCCATGTCGTATTCACTGTTGCTGTACACATACAGCGATGAAAACGGCGGCGAGAAAATAGTATAATCTATACTGTTTTCAGGTAGCGCCGAAGTCACGTTAACGCAATCGGCATTATACAAAGTGTAATTGTCTGTGGTGATCTGATCCAGTACTTTCATTCTATTTATTCCTTATTTAAATAACGATTCTTGCATGATAGGCCTTATAAAAATACCGTTATTTTTAGGCCAGTATTCCATAACTTTGACATTATGATAATTTATCAGCGAATGATTCTGCAATAACTCTACTCTACTAGTGCCTGAAAAATCAAGTAAAAAATCATCGAATAGTTTTTTATTATTCTCGCTTAAATTATTGTAGTGATTGCTATCATGTTTATAACCCTTGCCTATAAAAATTCCTTTGCCGCTGATCGTTAAAACATGGCCCGCCCTACTTCCGAAACTCCAAGTTGATGAATCCACACTATAAAAGGGAAAGTCATTTAACAACTTACGGCGCGATATCCCGAAGCCGTGTATTTTTATTTTAGGTTTTCCAGAAGTATCACAAACATGATTAAATAACGACATTAGAAATTTATATTTAGCCTGACTTTTAAGCCTTGTCATATTCCCTACCGCTAGATATTTATAACCGGTTTCTATATATTTATCAAGCCACTTAAAGTCACACCCTGCATGAAAAACAGGGATAGGATAAATTCCCAAACGTTCTAATTCAATTTGGTTCTGGTATGTAATATCAGGATTGTTTGCTGGATCATCTATATTAGCATATAGTTGTATATTGTTATCTTTTATAAAATTAGCATAATCTGGTAGATTTACTTTCAGCCCTGTTTTACGCGCCGTATATGTTCCTGAATCTAAAAAGAAGTTATTTTGATGCGTTTTCAATGCCTTTATAGCTTTATTTTTATAGGCGTACGATTCTAGTACAGGGAAATTATCAAAGAATGAATCCCCGCTGGCCGATGCGTAGTATAAAATCATCTTATGCCTATATATTTATGGCCTTGCAACGAAAGCCTAACGCGATACAATTTACAAAGCTCCACTGTTTTCGATATATTATGAAGATTATCGATATCACTTTTTACCAGCATAGGCTGAAGGAATACACCCTTGTTAGTCATAGGCGGAGGAACTAACCGTTTGGGTATAGGACTATTATTAAATTCATAATTACAATCAATTAAATACTTCCAGTAAACAGCGTGATTCAAATAATATTCATTAACTTTATTGGTTTTAGGGGATACAACAATATCACATTTATTTAATGTTTCTAGTTTAATATGAGCGTCGGGAGGGAGTACACCGTTAGTTTCTATTTGTACTTTGCCATACGGTAATAACGCTTCAATTAGATATGATATATTTTGTTTAAAAGGCTCCCCGCCTGTTATAACAAAAAAACTATTAACGCTGCATAGATCAATGGCATGCAGTATATCGCTTGTTGACATTGAAGTATAATCTACGTGATCAGTATCACAGAATTCACAAGTTAAATTACATCCGCTTAATCTTATGAACGTAGCAGGAACACCTGTAAACGGGCCTTCGCATTGGATACTATAAAATATTTCGTTTACATTTAACATTATATAGAGGCTCCATATTCAGCATACGCTGATGATGTTTCCCACAATCGTATATTCAGCCAGTTCAAGTTATCGTGATTGCGCAAACCAAGTCTAAACAACTGCCACAAATTAGTGACTATATTTTCTGCTGTAGGAATATAATCAACTATAACTATTTTTAACATCAAGTTTTTTATTTCACTTATTAACGGGTCATCTTCGCTTATTATCAAAGCATGATCTAATGGAGCCGTAACAGCCATTATAATATTTTTTAAATCTTTAAAATCTAACAAAAATCCATTCTGTTTATCAAGTACTCCGCCTATAGTAACTTCCAGTTTATAGCTATGGCCGTGAATATTGCAGCAAGCTCCATCATAGTTAAATAATCTATGCGCCATTTCTATATTGTAAATTTTTGTTATTTTGAGCATAAAAACTCCGGTATGTTTAAAGTCTTTTCAGGTTTATATTGTGTCACTCCGCGAGAAGTATTGCTTATTTCCCGCTCCATGTACCCGCGCATTTGCTGTATCATTTGTCTTGACATTTCATCCATTTGTAACTCTTTGCGCTTGAGATTATGCGCAATCGCTCCCTCCGCTTCTGATCCTATAACGTGAACATGTACAGGCTTATTCTGGCCGAAACGCCAACAGCGCCGAATCGCTTGATAAAACTGCTCCCACGAATCCGACAAGCCTACAAATACCATGTTGTTACAATGCTGCCAGTTCATGCCAAAGCCTGCTATACTCGGTTTGGTTATCAGTACCCGCAGTTTACCGTCGGTAAAATTATCTATAGTGGTTTCTTTCCATTCAATCTTATCCGCTCCCTTTACCGCTTGCGCATCGCTTATTTGTTTATCAAGTAAATCTGATTCAGTGTTCAAATGACACCATACTAGAAATGATTCACTAGAATTATTAACGATATCAGCGCATTTATTAACGCGGTCATGCAGTGATTCGCGCTTTGCTTTATTGCGTCCCTGTAGTCCGGGTTCCATTATCGGAAACAGAAAACCTTCAGCCGGTTTTGATTCCACAATATGCTCGTGAATAATCATATCCGGCAAACTATAGCCTTCATCATCAAACCCAATATCAGACGGTTTCTTGATGCATACCGCCCAACTCGCCAGCCATTCCCAGAATTTAATTCTGCCGTGGCCCTTTAATCGCCATTTATTTGTATCCCCTCCATCATGAGTAAAGTACATAGCCAGCATTTCCGTCATTGTCATCAAGCCTAAAAACTCCGCCTGATTGCCTAGCTCCATATGGTCATTAGGTGATGGCGTTGCCGTGCATGACAATTTATAGGGAGTTTCAATACACGCGTCGATGAGCGCTTTTCTTATCTTGCCCTCTTGATGTTTTATTATGCTGGATTCATCAAGTACAACGCCACTGAATATTGACAAGTCAAACTTGCCGATCATTTCATAGTTAGTTATATTTATACCATCAATAACTTGACTCTGCGCCCTGCAATAATTTATTCCGTCAATGCCAAACTTCTCACCTTCGTGAATCGTTTGATGGGCAACGCAAAGCGGCGCTATAATCAATACTGGTTTATTGGTTTTGATATAGACATGCTTGGCCCATTCCAATTGCATTATTGTTTTGCCTAGTCCGGTATCGGCGAATATAGCGGCCTTGCCTTTTTTCAGCGCCCACTTTACTATAGCTTTTTGGAATGGAAACAGTCCGTTATTTAACGCGCTTTCATCAACATCAAAACCAGCCAACTCGAACGCTACAAGCTTTGACGTAACGAATTTATCATACTCATTCATTATTCTATTACCCGGTTATATGTTGACAACAGGCATCATGATAATTTGCAATTGTCCGTATTCATTCGAAAATAGCGCCGGAATATTCTTATCCTGCCCTATAGTAAATGTGGTAGTTCCTGCAATGGCTTGTTTAAACCGAGCCAGCGGCAATCCATATTTGTAGGCATTATTAAACATATTAATATCATTAATAATTACATCGCCGCTTTGTGATTGCATAATATTGTCTACAAATATAATATTATTATCCGATGTGATATTATCTATAGTCGTTAACGCTTCCCTGAATTCTGGCGTTATCAGTTTCTTTTCCATCGCTTCCACTTTTGCCGATTGAATCTCAAATACATTTTTCAAGTCTGGAAGCTGTACGGCTGGCGCGGCCATTTTAAAATAACAATCATCATCGGATTTAACGTATATAGCGTTGCCATCAGCTTCAAAGCCCTCGATATAATCAATTCTATTTACAATCTTGACCAGCGCCGCCGGTATTACCATATCATCAAGCGGTATCACGCTGTTTGTGAGTGTCCCGCCGTCGGTAGCGTACGCTTGATAATCGGATACAACTACGTAATTGTACTCACTCAAAGACTTGCCGGAGGGAGTGAACTCTATCACGCTATCCAGCGCCGTCTTGATTAAACGTGAATCGGATTCACTATAAATGTTGGTGAACTCGTGAAGCTCCAATTCTGGCGCGTCTTTAGCTACAAGCGGAACCTGTATCCGTGTCTTACCGTCTTTGATGATCAGATTAGAATCTGTAAGCTTGAATGTCGGGAGCGCTTTACAAGCTGATATCGCTTGTATAAATTTTCTACCCGATACCGCCGCATCAAATGAACTTGGAAACGGTATTGTTATACCGACGATTCCATTATGTGCGTGCGCCTGTCCAGTGCTGTACAGGTATACGTTGTTGTGCTGTTCATCGCTTCCCATGGCGTGCTGTAAATGCGCCACACGTTTAATAATTTTTTCCATTATCTATTCTCCTTTTTCGTCTATTATTTGTTGTAAAGCGTCTTCGATGACACTGTGTATTAGTCTATTTAAGCCTTTCATTTTATTCTGTCCATTATCAAAGTCCTATTATTTTCATTCCATTAGGGTATCGTTTTTTACATTTCATAAGCCTAAGTTGCTCGCCTTCATCCACAGAATATTCTATAACATCATTAAATAAATAACATAGCTCTTCCAATTGTCCAAACTTCCGATATCCCATGCAGGGACAACATCCGCAATGCTCTTTTGAATCTGTTAATATCTGATCTTTCTTATAAATCATAATAATAATTCCCCTGTGGCTGCATGATAAATAAATTCTGTTTTGCTCTCGTTATTCCTACATAAAAAACACGATGTTCAGCATCTGCGTTATATGTCATGGCATTATATGACGTTCGCGCCACGTCTGTCAATAAAAAAATGTTATCAGCTTCGCCGCCCTTCACCCCGTGAATTGTATTTATATTTATAATTGGAGTATCGTTCAATGAATAATAATTTCTGATAACACTTTTATAATATTCTTTAACGCCATCGCTTAGTTTAAACGCCTCGTGCCAAGGCGCGTCCGTCAACAATCCAAATCTATCCTTCAAATCCCACAATGAATAACGGCCATCCTGAATTGTTGACAGTGACTTGTAGCCGCGTTTAACGCCGACGTTCAGCTTCAGATAATCATAAATTATTTTGATCGTAGCGCTGTCACAGCTTCGGCCATTACGCAAATTTTCCCATGCTTCAATTGCCCGCGCGTCTTTTTTGTTTATCCCACGGCGGCCTTTAATAGAGTATGGAATTCCAAAATTACGTATATGATCCTCTATATCGCCAAGTAAATAACTGTTACGCGCAAGAATAAACCACGATTCATCATTGTCAAAAGCTACATCTTCATAACTGTTAAGATGATGGATTGCGCCGTCTCCGACTTCTGACACCGACGCGTAACCGCTTTTATCATATGTGTTATGGCATCTATCTATAACCTGCTTTGCAAGTTGATGAATCGATGCCGGTACTCTATAGCCTTTTTGCAATACTATCCGTTCGCCTTGCAAGTCAAGTAAATATTTAGGATCGGCTCCCGTCCATTCATACAGTGCCTGATCAGGATCGCCAGCGATATACACGCGTTTTGCATTCTTGCAAAAATGATTGATGTAATCCCATTGCATTGGATACAAGTCTTGCGCTTCATCAATTATTACAGCGTCAAGGTATGGCGGTATAGTATCCTTGATAGCGTAATCAATCATGTCCGTGAAGTCTAGTGAATTTATACTATCTTTATATTCCACATACGCCTTATTGAATTTAAACAACTCCACATATTGACATTCAATATTTTCACGCTCCCACGTTTCACGCAATCCCGCTTTGCGCGAGCGCGATAAATGCGACAAGTGTAAAAAGATATCGCCTTTATATTTATTGCCTATCGGTATATCACCTTCCGCTATAGCGGTTCTATTCGATATAGGTAAGCCTACCAGTCCGCCAAATTCCTGTAATTGCGAATCCTTCAGCACGTCGTCTTTGCTCAAGCCCAGTTGATAATACGCCATACTGTGAACAGTCTTAAAAAACTTAAGATCATTCTTGTTAATATTGAAGCGCTTTATAGCTCGCTCCACCGCTTCATTGACGGCTTTTCTAGTGTATGACATGAACGCTATTTTATCAGGCGATGTTCCATCCGCCAGTTCACGCTCAAGTATATCAAGTAATCGTGTAGTTTTACCAGTTCCCGGCGGCCCGAAGATTATAGTTGGATTCTGCATAATTAAAATGGTGTATCACTTTCAGTTTCAATATTTATATCCGGTATATCTTCATTTTTTAAAATAGAATCAAACTTTGATGCTTCTATTTTCCAGACATTGCCCACATTAAACATTTGAACCGGCGCTATCCCTTGGCTTCGTAATTTTGCGTATAATTGAGCGGGTTTCCATTTACTAAACCAGCGCCCGGCACGGCGTATTATGTAAGCGTAAAACGAATCACTTTTAAAATAATAAGTATTGTCCTGCGCATCGTACCAAGGCTTGCCTAGTTTCAATTCCTCTTTGCTCTTCGCCTGTACTTTTCCGGTCAAGAATTCCTGCAATTGGTTAAACAGTATACCGTCGGCGCTGGCCTCTTGTGGCGCTTCAATTTCTTCAATATTCAATAATGCCGTACTAATAAAAGAATGCCACTTTGCTTGCTTGACGAATGGCGGGAGCATATTCAATTGTTCCACGCATTTTATATTAAATGTCCGTTGTGTCATTAGTTTCTCGGTATCATCTATTTCAAGCCTGCAACGCGAGCCGTCCGGAGTAAGAACATTTAAATACCATATAGGTGGAATAGTTTTAAGCTTCTGAATACCATCTATCATTATAGATAAATCAATATCCATTTCGTAATCATCACCTATGCCGTATTTACACTTGCGGCATAGTACCTTACTACAATGATTAACTAAAGGTTCATCGTTACACTTATAGTAATAACTTTTTTTCTTCAGTCCCTTTATGACGTTCTGCACTTCTTTAGACGTGCCCGGCTTCATGTACTCAATATTATATTTCTCTACTTTATCTTCCCATGAATCGCTATATTTTTTTCTTGCGAATACGCCAAGACTGAACAGCGCATTATTATAATGACTGGTAAAACCGACGCGGGTTAGGTATTGCAGACAAGGCGGAGCGTCCTTGAACTCCTCTTTTGTCTCTATAGTTAATTCTCTTAGTTCTTCCGCTGTTATTCGCTTCAATTCCGCATAGGTAATAAATTCATTTACGTCCTGTATCGCTTTGCCGTCGCGGACACAATAACGAAGCGTTGTTTTATTCTCGCCTAGGATACCAAAATAAGGCATGTTTAAAGCGTTGCCTGTATCCTGTTTACTGGCTAGCTTGCTTTGCTTTGGGAAAATTTCCGCGCGGTTAAAACCAAGACCTATCGCCAATTCTTCAAGCTTGGCGCGGATATCCTGCGCGTTTATAAAATCCTTTGCGAATATGAACAAGTGTGCGCCGCCTGATTTTGACCGACACAAAACAAGCGGTAATTTATGCTCCTGTATTTTCTTCTCTATAACCTTGTGATCAATCGATATATCATCTATATCTATAGCGCCCCACTTTGCGCTGGCATTATCGGTAATAGGTATAATACCCAAACCCGATATACCGTCAAGATGATCTTTCCACAGGTCAAGCGTGACAGGTTCATGTTTAACAAACACACTTCCCTTTACCTTACCATTGTCGGAGTGAGTTATATTAAAGACGCTGTGCGCACGGTCAAGACCTTGAAACAATTTTGATATACGTTGTGTTATTAGTTGGGTTACCATTTATACAAACCACTTATAATATTCTTGCTGTTCTTCCCCAGTGTGGATAATCAATAATGGCATGTCGTTATACACGCGTTGCAGGTTCATAATAATTCTACCAACTCGCCCATTACCGTCAATGAATGGATGGATATGTTCAAATTCAATATGTGCGCAATGTATTTTAGTATAGTCTATTCTCTGGTACCTGTCTACCCATTCTGTAACTAAATCATGAACAATCCACCACGGCGGGCAAATCCTGCCACCAACTATAACGCTACACTCCCTGAATTTTCCTGAAATGTCACGCCTGATATTCTTCATAAGCAAATGATGCAATACAAGAATATCAGCGACTCCGACATAACCGCCGTTATGAGTGATTGCGGCTATGCCGTAGTTCCAAGCTTCCATAGCGCTGGTTATGGCTTGGTCTGAATATTCCCCTTCGATAGCGTTTGATTCGCGTATAAATTCCTGTAACTCTTCATCCGTGTAGCTGTACACAACTCCCTCCTATTCGTGTTATTCATTTTATCCATTTCGCCAGACTATAAACTATGTAAAAACCGCATAATACAACGCAATCAAATAATCACTGATTATGTATATTGAAAGCAGAGCTGTAATAATTAAAAATTTACCAACGTTTTCCCCTGCTCTAACATGAATATGCAAACTAAAACCGGGGGCACGGGAAGCTCCTAGTGCTACAATGATTATAAAAGAGCATAACCAAAGCGTTATTAATTGAAGTACTGTTACCATGATTCACCTGTTTTTAATCAACGCCATTATTTCGTCTACGGTTTCTTTGCAACAAATAAGCTCCTCTACACCCCTCACCAATAGAATTGAGTGATATTCTACGTTATGTGACGATATAAATGTAAAGCTTTCGTGGTGTTCTTCTTTTATAGAATAGATGTCTTCTATGCGAATGCAAATCTGCCTATCCTTTTTGTTATGTAAGAATATGAAATTTTTAACTATAAAGTTATTGACTTCAGCGCCGTATGAATAAGTGTAAAAAAGCTTGATGTATTTTATTATCTCGGCAACGGTTTCTGAACACTGTAGTGTATTAATATAACCATCACTGTGGTTATATACGACTCTTGATTTAAGATCATTATCATAAACGCAATCAATCGATTCAAACAAGCATATATCACTTGCGCGGATATATGCTTTTTTTCCGAGATCGCAATTCAACAATATAAAGTCGTTCATATTCACCTATCCTCGTTGTATTCCGCTTCTTCTTCGGGTGATGCGCCGCCCGTGCCTTCCATCTCATTAAGCTTATCAGCAAGATACTTTTCCATCGCTTTCCATTTTCTACTTGCGTGCATCGGATCGCCGTCAATGCGTTTGTTTAAATCAATGACGCATTGCTCTAAGTCTTTCAGCGCTTGATAATAGCCAGTATCATGGCCGAGCCGGAGCAGTACATCGTTGCTGTCCACTTGCGCTGGTGTAGTCATTGTCTTTTCCTTTTTTATAGTTTCTTGCATTGCATCAACTATGCTTTGGAAAAATGGCGTTACAATTATAGGATACTCACTCATTGTTTTATCCTTTCTATACGTTAAATATAAGTTAAATCACCGGGGGCAGGATTCGAACCTGCTTGCAGACCTTCAGTGCCATACAACAGTCTGACCTTAGTAACTTCCGCGATCTCACAGCGGATATGGCTTAAGTCGTGTCCCACCACGCCGCCCCGGTGATTCATAAATCAATCAAACTCCGCCTTGCAGCCGTAACCTTCAAATGCCATGGACTGCGCTTCCGCTCTGGAATAGGCGCGTAACTCTTTACCGCTTGGGCTTTCGCCGATGTAATACTTTGTCTTGTCTCCAAAGCCTCCCGTGTTCTTTTCGAAAAACTGGATAACCTTTGGTTTTGGTTTCTTAGTCGTGTTTGTCATTTTATCCTCTCTACGTTAAATATAAAATAAATCACCGGGGGCAGGATTCCCACCCTGCTCCATAGACTTCATAAGGTAGGATGAAGTCAGAAGCCATTCGCTTCCTTAACAAACCCAGCGCTACCACGCCGCCCCGGTGATTCATAAATCTTTATCTCTTCTCAAAATGGAGCCGGTTCAGTTTCAATGTCAACGTCGTGGTTTTCATCCTTGACCACAACACCACCGCCTACAACTGAAGCATTGAATTCCCTGCCGATATTTGCCAGTTCCTTGTTTTCAACGAAGCCCTGAAAGTCAATCTTGAAACCATACCACGTATTCTTGTCCTTGCTTTCCTTCGCTGTAGTAAGCTTGTAAAGCTGCCACCATGGCGCTACCTTAATCGCCTCACCTTTGGCGTTCTTGCTTCGGCAATTCGCTTGAATCGTGTTCCACTGCTTGCTCTTATTGATTTGAGTAGAGCGGAACTTAATCATCACTGGCGTGTAATTCTCGCCATCAGCGGATACAAGGCAAGCGTGATATCTGGTATCCACCAGCCGCGTATCTTCACGCGTGATAAATTCTTTCTTGCTGGTACTGGTATTTTTTATGAACGTCGCGCCCTGAACCTTTGGGTCAGTAGGATCAAGCGTTGTAATGTACTCGCCACTTTCGCCGCGCTCCCATTCAGCATACACGCGTTTATAACCGCACGGGATTACAAACAGACCAACGTCGCCGGGAAACAGTTCTTCTGTTACAGTGTTAAAGAACATGCCCGGCCTTGCGCCCTCTATATATTTTTCATGGGACGGGTTAGCCACTGGTGTCAGTGATTGCGCAATAATGATATACGGGACTGTCTGGCTTTCCGGATCAAGATTCTCATAACCCAGTCCCGCATCAGCTTCCATGTCTGCGGCCAAAGCAAGCGCCGTTGTTTCCTTTTTCTCCAGTTCTTTTTTACTCATCCCATTCTCCATTATTGTAGTTAATTATTTTATGACAGCCGTTTTTAGCTGAATAATCCCTAGTAAATCCGCCGCGTCGCTATTGAGAAACGCTATATTACCGTCGTTGATTTGTTCATTGACAACAGCCTTGAGCGTTTGCGGGTGAACGACTTCTTTATTAGTCACCTTGGCGTTAAAGAACCACTCTGCTGAATTTATATAATTCTTAAAAGCGTTTGCGTTCGCTTTATCATCCTTGCCGAATTTTATCAAGAATTCGTTTTTGATGATATCGCCGAATCCATTTTCATTAAGCCATGCATGCGCGGCGGCCTGATTTTCTTTTTTGATGTGCGCCAGAATCATGTCCTTGACTATAACGCTGGTCCCGCCGTCAAGGTCAATACGTGACAGCCCAAGCTCTTGCATGAGTTCCGGGATCGTATCACATACAAGTTCATTCAATTTATTCTTTGTTTCAGTGACGCGGCTTTCCAGCGTATCTAAAACTGCCTTTTGTTTCCTGTATTCATTGACGTAGTTTGATAGCGCCTCTAGTTTATCGCTTGGCAAACGCAGTTTTGATCCCGTCGATTCGCTCATTGAGGTCTCGTGTGTCATTTTTTATTCTCTCCTTATTCTTAAAATCTAATATCGATTCGTTGTACTCGCTGGTTTTTCTATTCCAGCGCAAAACCTTTATCTTGTCCTGCCGCTCCCTCGCTACAGCTATGACAATTCCAACCGCGACAGGATCGCCTATCAACAAAATGTAATCGTTTGCGGTTAATTTGTCAAGCGATTTTTTTGCTTGCTGTATCAACCACTCATTTGATTCATCGTAAACATTGCGCGGCAATATCGCCGGAGTAACCAATTCTCCAAAGGATCGCGCCGGTTCCAAGTCATGAACTTTAACGTATGCTCCGTTTGAATTGCGGCGCTCTGTCTCCATCGTCACGTAAATCTTAGGTATTGTTTTAGTCATAATAATTTTTATTCTAAGCTATTAAATTTTATTGTAAGATTCAATACTATCATAAATCACCATCTCGGTCAACTAAAAAATTTAAAGGTTTCATATCGCCATATTGCCTACACTATATATAGAGCGAAAAAGAAAAAATAAAAATTTTTTTTTCAAAACTGCCAATATTGCCAGTATGCCAATATGAAGTCACATAACTATATATTAATAAAAGACTTTTAGCATATTGGCAATCGCGAAAGTGCCAGTATGAAAACCGCGATTGCCAATATGCGCCGGTTATTTATCAACAGTTTTAGGAACTTCGTTCAGTTCAGCGCCTATATTTTTAGCCGCCGCCATAGCTGCATCGACTTTGGACTGGCCGAAAACATAGACGGCGGTCACGATGCCAATAACCAGATCAGCGATGTACGGCGCTACCTGATCAACCACAGTAGGCGCAACCGGGCCAAGATACCTTGTAGCAATAGGCAGCAGGACAATCGCCACCATGGATATCAGGGTCATTTTGAATTTCTTGGAATCAAAAGCCTTTTTGTCATTGTAAAACATCTTACAAATTCTCCTTATTTTTTATAGTTAATTTAAAAGATTCATACTCTTTTGTTTCTTTATTATACTGATACGCGTATAAATAATTCATAGCTTCGCGGCTATCACCCAACGCGCGATAACTCGGCTCATCTAGAAACGGAAACACGCCAAGAGCTATACAGCCGGATAATTCTTCAGGATGATTGGCCGGATGAATTTCTATATCCGTTCTTTGTGATACGTCCGCCACTTTAAAAAATTTATGTTTACCTGTATTATCAGGATGTACAATATACTCACCTTCGGGAATGCACGATTCAAAAGGCTTGTTGTCATCCCAGTTTTTTTCTAATGAATAAGCGAAGAATTTTTCATCAAAGAAAATACCAGAAGTAGCGTTCTTTGTTTCAAATCGTCGTATCAAGTAAAAATGTTTCATAATCAAAGTAGCTTTATAGACGGATTGATAACAGTGAGCGGGTGATTCTGTCCGGCCTTTCCGGGGAATACGCCGTTGCCGATTCTTACCCATTCAAGCCTTTTATAACCGCCCCAAGTTTTAGTTTCATTATTGCCACTAAAAATCAAATCTCTTTGGCCGTCACACGATATAACCATCGACGCGCTTCTGGTATTCCACGATATAACAACGTCGTAATATTTATCAGGATTGAAATTTATAAGGTTATCTTGATGTTCCATTATAGCGTCGGCGCTCTCACAATGGCGCTGGCCTTGTCTTATACAAGACGGATCGCCGAAGCGTTGCGATATCAATCTAACCTGTACGTCACGCCCTTCGTTATTGTAAATATGAAATTGCAGATTTGCTTCGGTGTTATAATTTGTAATACCCATGAGCATAAACAAGAAGCCGTCATTATCGGATGGAAAACTTGAACCGTTCAATCCGTGCAGTGTAAATCTTATAACGCCGTCATAAGCTCGCGAATCCTTGCCAAAGTCACTATCATCAAACTGAAGGTATCCGCCGTTATTTGGCCCATATATAAATTTAAAGGTATCCGGCTTGGGTTTGGGCTTTGGCTTGGGTTCCGGTTTTGTATCAGGTTTTTCAGGCTCTGGAATTGGCTTGGTATCCGGCAACGGATCAGGCTTGGGAGTTTCGGTATTATCACGGACAAAAAACCTTATAAGTAATTGCAGTATTTCAATAAATATTTTCATGTTTTACTTGCCTCTTCCTTTAAATTTGGTCTGATTATTTCTATAATTCTTTTTAGCAATATTTCAATCCTACCAAGCTCCGTCTTTACTTGCGCCGCCGTCATTGCATCAACTCGCGCCTGCGTCGCTTGATCAGTTTCGTTAAGTAGATTCAAGACTTGATTTTTAATAGCGGCCAGCGCCACGTTAGGGCGGTTTATGACTTCCTGCCTTAATGACACTATAGCGTCTATATCAGCTTGCTGTTTTAGAACTACGGTGTTACCGTCATATTCAAGAAATTCCAGATCACTATGAGGCATTTCTGAAACGTCAACAGCTATAATAGTAATATCATCGGACGGATATTTATCTTCACCAGCGGATAAAACTTTTCCTGTAATTGTATCTACTCTAACTTTCATATACCCTCGTACCAGCCGGAACAATACAATGTTACTGTACCTGTTCCACTGCTTCTTAAATAAGTATGTTGTTGTGAAGTATTCAATATTATATTGAACGTTATAAAATCACTGGCTGCGCCGCCTATAGGTATATTGGAACCATAACCAGCCGTAGTTGAATACCCCAGATAAAATAAAGCGTTTGCGGTATTGGTTAGAGCCGTTCCACGCATTGCTATGGCTGTTGCCGGTAATGGCACGGTTGATGTTTGATACGGTGTAACAGTTGTAGCAGTCGCCGCCGATCCGGCGGTTAAATAATTAACAAACGCTAGCATTGATATATGATTATCAACCTGCGCCAGTTTCAAAAGATCGCCTGATCCATCGTTATAAGTAGAACTGATGCGCCTTTTATATGTATACCCTGCTGGCATAGTTGGAGCAGTAGCGCTTAAAGATAGCAAAAGATTACTGCCACTCGTGCCGAAAATAACATATAAATAATATTGAGTTGAGTTAGCTTCAGAGCCTGTATCCAATCCACCCGCGCCACTTACTGTCAAATCGACGCTATCACTAAAGCTTTTAATTTCATGCATATTACCATAATCATCATGAACCGTAATAGCGTCGGCGGTAACATCTATTTGATACGTGGGATTTGTCACATTGTTAATTACTCGTAGATTACGATAGGAACCACTGGAAGCGTGATCAACAGCGCTATTTGCGGTCAGCGCCCAATTGCCGGAACCTAAATGGATGAATTCAACAAAATCATTTGCGGCTATCAGGCAATCCTTACCTTGCGGCATTATAAAAGACGTGGCGTTGTGAGTAAGTGTAAGATTACCAGAGAATTTTACTTTTACAGTAACTCCGGTAGCTATAGAGCTTCCGCCGGAAGTAGTTCCTGCAATACCTGCCACCGTAGTAGTACCGGTAACTATAAAATAGTTTTCATCATCTGGAACCGATATACTCGATGCCGACGCGACGTTAGAACCGCCAGACCATTTATGCCTCCCTGTATTATCGTGAAAAGTATTAGCTAGTCTATTTAAACTATCTACTCTTTCCGGGTGACCTGTTCCAGTTGCGTATTCATTATACCTAATTCTTTTATCAGTATCTGCCATTATTATATCCTGTTATTATAATAGTTTATTATACCATAATTTTTAAGACGGTAATTCATACAACGAACCATCAGGGAATTCATAAGCGGAACCATCGCTATATTGTAGATATCTAGGTACATAATCCCTATCTCCGCAAGCTTTTCTGGAGCCGTCAGCTTGAACAGTACCGTCAGCTTTCCAGCATAGTGTTTTATAAAATCCTGTATCTAGGCATCTAAATTCTAGGACACCTTTATTAAAATCGTAGTTTATATCTATAATCTCTAGTATTGCATTGGATAGCGCCATGCCTTCACTATCATAAAGTTCATCTATAGATGCTACTACGTAATCCCCGGCGTTAAGATGTACACGTTTGAGCGTATTATCTTTTATATATATTTCCCAAACTTTACTTTGTGTATTCTGTCTGTTTACTAGTAATGATTGTATATTAACAGCGTCATTAATATTTCTACACCAGTAAAGCGGAAACGCTTCCGACGGCTTGCGCGTACCGTATATATTTATAGATGCTGTATCGCTTGCGGCGATAGTATCTGTTATGCTATTAAAATCTTTTTTTGCATAATTGTATGAGTACCGTATTGGTATCCTATTAAGAATATTTTCATATCTAATATTTGCTGATATGAAACTCATATCGCCTTTATCAATAATGTCCACCACTTCCCCGTATAACTCCAAACTACTTGAAGTCTTCATACGAAAAACTATTTTATTATTGTTATTGATCAATACCCCGCCGTTAAATGAACTCATCATTAACGTCAATGTTTCCCATATAACATTATCTTCCACGATAGCGCCAGCGGCGGTATAATCGGCATCAATAAATTTATTTTTTGTTACAGCTTTATACGTTGAATCAATATCTCCATCCGTAACACCGCTATCAGTCTCATTAACTAGATAATCAATAAGTATATCTACTATGTTCTCCATTAGCACGTTTGAGCCGGGGCTAGTTGGCTTGCCTTTTCCAGTAACTGTTATATTACTGTTACTGGTAGGCGATGATGAAAAAGTAATAGATGATATTATACCTTCACTTTCAAAGTTGTGGCTGTGATTAAATGTATAATTTGCCGGGTTCACCAATACATCATCATCATATACAGCGATAGAATTTCCATTTGCTACACTCAACGTTTCATGGGAAGCAAAGCAAAAGACCTCCGCCCCCGGCGTTGTATCGATACACGGAGCGCTCCAGTTGCCCGTATTACCGTCAGTCATATCACCGTATATTATTGGCAGTCTATCATTAGTATTTTCGGGAGTCGTGTATCTTCCCGCGCGCGATAGATAGAATGTTTCAAATAAATTATATGACATATCAGGCTTCTATTGCTGTAAGACTTACCAGCGTTTGAGTTAGTTGTATATCGGTTATAATACCACGAAATAATATTATATGTTCCGACGCGTCGATATCCTCAAAACCAAGCTTTAAATATAATGGCCTTGATATAAAAGGTTCAGAAGCCATCAAAGCGCTTAACTTTAAATCCGTATTATCAAGTGTGACCGTAAATGATCCTTGGCGCTTGCTGGAAAAGGCAGATAATAAATCCTGTTGTTTCGCCGCTATTGTATCCGTCAATCTTCCATACTGTTTTACGCGTTTATCGCGAGATAACATATAAACATCGCCACCAGCCAGTACAGTACCATCAGCCAACCAAGTACCGTCAGCAAGGCGGCCCACACTTATAGCGTCTTCTGATACTGATTCTTCAGCATACGCTCGTGTTCCCATATGCGTTTTTATTTCTATATAAGCTTCGGGTGATTCGCCTCTTAATACTCTATTATGAAAATTTATAGACGTATTAATCATGAGCTTGTTTTTGCTACCTCTATCATATCGACCGGTATATTGTAGTATTTTACCGAAGCATTATTAAATACAAGTGTCGCAGATAGAGTATCAAATTCCATCAACCAAAAGTCATTAGTATTATTAGCGTCCAAGTTATACCATACCGGATTTATTGTCTCCGCCGTCTTATTCGTTATTGTAGTAAGCATAGTTTCAAACGATGTTAAATCGGTATCGGTTACATAACTATAAGTACCTTTTATAGTATTCCTTATACCGTGAAAACGTTTTCTAACATTGCCGTATTCGTTTTCCTCATCCAATATACTTAAACGTTTAGCTCGCGTATGTTTTTGGTCTATGGTCTTTGACGGCTGAAAATATTCACCTAGAAATATTTCACCAATTTTTAAAAATCCGTCGCTGTTTCCTATGTCTGTTATTGATAATCGCACAAAGCGTAAAGTCGGAGAAGAGGCCAGATACTGTAATATTTTTTCAGACTTCCAAGTTATAGATTCTGAAAATGTTGGAGCGCCCCAGCTATCAGTTGCATTAGCTTCAAGAAGTATAGTAGCGCCGCTAGTAAAATTATGATCACCTATTATTAGAGTGCTGAAAGTTTGCGCGGTTCCGATATCAAAGACAAGGCGTATAGTTGAGGACGCGTCTACGCTTCTATATTGTGTATCCCTGTCATAGTCGTATAGTTTACTACTGGAAAACCGGTTGACAGTTTTAAAATACCACTTGTCATACAAGTTAAAATCGTTTCCAGTTCCGGATTGAAACGTGATATAAACGCCGTTATTAAGTAGTATAGGCGTTGCGGCTGTCGCTACTCCTTCAGCTTCCCAGCCTACACTATCGCTGTTTTTCCATTTAAATGTGGCTTGCGCTATTTCCGCTCCGGCGGTCACATCATCTATTTCTATAGTATAACTTAAATCCTTATCCTGATTATAAGTTCCGGAAGTTGTCATTGTAGCGCTTCCGGCTCCATCCTTTAACGTAGAGCTGATAATACCATCGGTAACAGAAGATGGAGTTATAGTTGTAGATGTATTTATAAGATTGTTGTATAAAAATCTTGAATATCCAGTTGCCATTATCTTAATCCGTGCGTCATAAGTTTACGCTTTCTTAAGCCTATCTCTATAGCGTCCAATAGTTCCATTTCACTAACGACCGTGCCGCCCACGTTTACAACGATGCTCGGCATCGAATTTAACGGCCTCACTTCTTCCGGCCCGCTCTCGCCTATCATGGCAAGTGTAGGCTTGTCAACAATTCCACCATTTCCAAGTTGTGGTATGAATAGATCAGCGCCACCTCCAAAACTGGCCGCCCCTGCTCCGGGAGCCACTCCAGCTGCATGCTTGAACATATTATTATTAGAGCTATGGCCTATTAAATCCCATACTCTGTCTATAGCTTCGCGCCACATTTCACCCCACCAGTTATTATTGGATCCACCGCCGCCTCCTATAATTTTATTTATAGTATCGCCGATATCTCCCAATATACTAGCAGTACCAGATATTCCACCAAGTCCTAAAGAGTTAGCTACATCTTTTGTCAATACAAATTCACCCGGAGTTAGCATTGCTGGCACACTATCAGAATTGCCTACTCCCGGAACTGGCCCGCCTTGTGAGAATGACAGAAATGGTATATCAATATTAAGCATTTTTTCAATGCTACCTTGTCCGCCGTACTTTCCCCAATCTATTTTTAACTGTAATAACTTTTTAAAATCAAATGTCTTTTTAACCTGCTCCCATAGATTGCCTATAGCATTTTTAGCGGAAGACCATATTTGTCCGCCTTTTTCTTTAACCCATGTCCACAATTGACTAGTAAGATTGCCTATCGCCGTTTTAATACTCTCCCAAGCCTTGGGGCCTTTGTCTTTTATCCATTCCCATATTCTACTAAGACCGTTCACAATAGCCTTATAAGTAACCTCCAGTGATACAAGAACGGAGCGATACAAGGATGTTATTAACCTAGGTATCATTTCAATTATAGCGTCTATCAAGGTTCCAGCTAGATCAGTTATCATGTCTGATAACTCTGGCGACATGTCAGTTAATGCGTCTATAATATCCGGTATTTTACTTATTATTGACGTTATAAGCGTCATAACTATTTTCAATAGCGCCGGTATTATTAGATGTATATTGTCTATAATAAAATCTATTAACGCCATTATAATATCTACGATAGCGGCCACTATAATATCAAGATTATCAACAATAGCCTGAAGCAATGTTTTAATTATTTGCACAAATACAGGTATAAGTTTTTTAACAAGTTTTACAAGACTATCGATTATATCCGGTAAATACTCTATCGTCTTGTCTATAAATGTCGGTATTTCAGATATAAGATAATCAATAATATCCATAATAGCTGGAATTATCTTATCAAGATTGTCACCCAGCGCTTTAATAAACGATTTTATTATATTTAAAAATGCCGGTAATATCTTAGGTATTCCAGATACAAGAGCGTCAATTATAGCTCCAGCGTTATCGGCTATTGCTTGCGCCACTTTCGGCGCTGCTTCGATTATACGATTTATAATATTGGGCAAGTCGGCGGCCAGACTGTCAAGCGCTTCAGGAAATGATTCAACACTATTGGCCAAGTCCTCAAAGAATCCGCGCATTTTTTGAGGCAATGTAATAATGGTATCAAAAGCGCTTATCAATACATTATAAAGCATAGTAACGCCTTGCTCTAATGTATTGAGCATATAAGATACACCGCTAGTCAAACCATCTATCAGACTTGTTGTCAATTGGCCCGCCATGTCACTGACTAAAAGTATACCGGCGGCCTTTGATTCCCCGAATGCGCCTACCAGCGCCGTTGTCATTTTACCGCGTATACTACTTATCAAATCTCTAACGCTGGTGTTATATCCGCCGTAAAACTTACCTAAATCAACGGCGGCTTTTACTCTTATCCCCTTTGCTGATCGTCGCTCAAGATCATGAAAGAAACTTTCAAATTCATCCCTGCCATGCTCAACGCTATCGGTTATACTTTTCTTATAGCCTTCCTCATCCCAAGGATTGACCATCTTCATTTTATTTATTTCATGAATAGCGCCGGACAAATCCACGTAAGCAGCCGTTAGTTTTTTAACCGCGCTAGATGATGCGCTACTAGCGCCAACAACTGCGTTTTTCTTAGCGGTTTCGGCGGTTTTTGTATCTCTTAAATCCCTGTTTCTAGCTCCCGCCATATTGGCGTAGAAATTTTCGCCTATCTTGTCCAAACCTTCAAAAGTAATAGCGCCCTGCGCGCCTATTTCCTTGAATCCCTCTGCTGTTTCTTCAGCGGTTTTAGATACCGCATCCGATACGCCAGATATTTTATTTCTAAACTGTTCTATAGAAATAGTGATATCTTTTAAAGCGGAATCCATTCCCGGTATTTTCGAGAGCGCTTTTAAAAATATTTCTACCGCTAAAACCGCTCCTTCAAACGCTCCGACAAGGCCTATAATGACGGCATCCATCAATAATCTTATGCCTTGAGTAACCCACTTTATGGATGTAATAATTCCTATTAATACTTTACTGAATACGATACCGCCGTTAACAGCTAGCTCCAATCCTGTAGAGAATATCCCGGATAATGTTCCGCCACTTCTGTTTACTTCATCATTAAAAAATCCAACCGTATCAGTAAGCACTCGGATAATAGCCCTGCCAGAATCGGCTTCGGTAAACGCTCCGCCCATAGATAACATCAAACCTTCAAAAGCGGAGGATAACAGCGTTACATCACCCCAGAAAGTATCAAGTTTAATGCGCGCCATTTTTTCAGCGCTCCCGGCGGCTCTATCGTTTTGTTCCGCAAGTGCGGCCATTGCGTCAGCGGCGGATTTTGCGGCCAACGCTGAACTAAAAGTGAATCTGCCAAATATATCCTGCGCGGCGGCGGCATCAATATTCTTTTCTTTCATATCCTTGAGAATATCGATAAAGGGCCTCATAGCGCCGTCGGCTGTCTTTAAAGTAATGCCGTATTTACTTAGAGCGTCTTGCGCTTTTCCTACTGATTCTCCGTTTTCATCAATCGCGTCACTCGCTCCATTGGCGGCTGTAATAAGACGCGATAACATTTGTTTGTAGGCTTGGCCCGCCGTTTCCGCTTTTATACCCTGATTAGCCATACCTCCAAGTACGGCGGCCACTTGCTCTATAGTCTCACCCGTTGCAGCTGCTACTGGCCCTGCTATTCTTAACGCTCCAGCCAACTCCAGAATATTTGTATTGGAGCGGCTGGCGGTATTGGCCATCACGTCATTGACGCGGTTCAACTGATCTATCTCTAGTCCCATTCCGCCAAGTACATTTGTAGCAAGGTCGGCAGCTGTGGCGATATCAATGCCACCAGCGGCGGCAAGATTCAAAACTCCGGGCAATGCGGCCATGGATTGTGTTGCATTCAATCCAGCCATACCTAGAAACTTTAGAGCATCGGCGGATTGCGTCGCAGTAAATACCGTAGTCTTGCCCATGGTTTGAGCAAGCGCCGACATGTCTTCGAAATTCTTACCTGTAGCGCCTGTAATAGCTGCCACATCCGCCATCGCTTGCTCAAAGTTGGCGGCGGTAGTTACCATAGCTCGGCTGAATTTAGCCAACTCGCCAATTGCGAAAACAGCAGCTAAAGATTTCCCTACTTTTAACGCCATGCCGGTAAAACTGGCGCTAACTTTTTTCTCTATTCCTGCGCTAGTACCTTCAACTTGCGCTTTAGTCTTATTTAAATCTCTTTTAAGCGCTCCGGTATCTATACCGACTTTTAGTATCAGTTCGCCAAGTTCAGCGCCGCCGTCTAAAGCCATTATTTTTTACTTTCAACAGGTATAGGATAATATTTACTTCTCATAAATTTTATTATATCATCCTTTCCCAGTACAGGCTTTGTGGCCTTGTCTGTATTAAGCGTTGGTTTTTTACCAAATAAACAGCCTTGAACATTAGCTATTTGAGCTAATAAAAACATGGCCTGTTCAAACGTCAACTTGTCTATTTCATCTATAGTAAAACCGTAAAAATGGGATAGACCAGCATAGAAAAATCGCCAGTCTAGGGATTCCCCTCCTGCTTCCTTTTGCGGGCTTTTCCCTCGGTCGCTTCTCCAGAGATTGTTTCACCAACTTCTGTATTGAGTAGGCGCTGAAATGAAGTCATCATTTCTTTAATGCTATCAGTTGTAAGCATGGATATAAATTTATCATGCGTAAGTTCCGGGTGATTGATGTTAAGACATGTCCAAGCGGTATACAGACCGCCGTCAACGGTAGTCATAAAAGCTTCTGTGTCCTTATCGGTAACAGGCTTTAAGGTTTCCTTCACTATGTCGGCGCGTTCAGGACATTCCGGCAAAGTCTTGATTAACTCGGCGGCCTTTTCGATATTTTTACTTCTTACATACGAGCCTATTTTTTTAAATCCGCCCAAAGTAAGAGCGGACATTTTATAAGTTTTATCGCCAAGCTTTATATCAATTCCACTGGAGGCTGTACTCATGAGGTCATTCATTATTAATTCTCCTGTTTTTCAATCATAAAATTACTAGTTATTAATTTATTAAGCTCATTCGATCCGGGAAATATTATTACATTTTCCGAAGCTATTAACACCTCTTCATTATTTTCTATAACGAAGAATTTAGCTAAACATTTATTACCATCAATCTTGTCATTGAGCCACCACGTTTTGGCGGACGCAAACCATACCGATTTGGGAGCGGTTCCGGTTTTTACAGGCTTAAGGCCGATAGTCCATTGAATGAATCCACCGACTTTAATATTATTAACTATAAGTAACCCGTAATCGCCAGACCTGCCTACGCTACTTTTATCCATCTACTACGCTGTAGGCTGTTCAAGCGGCCCTGTACCCTGAAAAGAATAATCATAAGTAACTGGGCTTCCCTTATCGGTACTCGCAGCAAGTCCGGTTATGACAGCCTGTCCACTCCATAGCGTTGTATCAGTAGTGTACTTTTCAGATAGCGCAAGATACTGAATAGAACCTATAGACAAAGGCGCTCCTTCTTTCTGACCGCTAAAAGAGCCGCTCCACTGCGATACTCCAGCTATAAACTCCGACACCCCGTCACTTTGAAAATCTGTAGTATCAGCAGCGTCTACAGTGTAATCAATAGACCAAGTACCAATACCGGCGGTTTCGGCAAGAGCGTAAACGCTATCAACATCGAAAGTACCATCAGCAAGATCAGTTTGCTGATACAGACCAATAGATATTACAGAACCAAGCAAGGACGGATCAGACAGGCGCAGGACGCAATGCTTCCATACGTTGGCCGTTAGCGCCGGTATCAGCAAATCCTCAAGAGGCGACGCTAGGGAGCCTGTATCGTCAATCTGGAAACGTAGATCACCCGCCGAAGTATTGACGCTTGATCGAATCCAAAAACTTACAGCGTGATAAGCTGTAAGATTAAGCGAGACGACTTCGGACATTAGAATAGTAGTAGCTCCCACCGTTGTGGTAGTAGCTCTAACAGCGCTCCCGCCATTTATATCCATGCCGGTAGTAGTAGACAACGCAACGCCACCGGTTACGGTTTCATTCCAAGTATCTTCGCAATCTTCCATCAACAATTGGGAGCCGAACGCGCGCCCTGTTTTTCCGTGAATAGCGGCCATTATAAATCCTTTATACTAAGTTACGCAGTCGGTATTGTAAGAGCGCCAGTGCCCTGAAAAGAATAATCATAAGCTACAGGACTTCCCTTGTCTGTGCTGGCTGCAAGTCCGGTTATGATAGCCTGTCCACTGAAAAGCTGATTGGCCGTATCAGATTCCTTAAGCACAAGAGCAATTTCAGAACCAATGGTCAAAGGCGCGCCGTCCTTCATTCCACTAAAAGAACCGCTCCATTGCGATACTCCAGCTATAAATTCTGATACTCCGTCACTTTGAAAATCTGTAGTATCATCAGCGTTTACAGTATAGTCAACAGACCAAGTACCTATACCATTTACTTCAGAGCCGCCAACTGTAACAGCGCCTGATTTTCCGTGTAAAGCCGCCATTTAAATAATCCTTATATAAAATTTATAATAGCATTTAATTACATTGTTTATTATCTATTGTATCATATTTTTTGTATTAAAATATCATACGTAGAAATTCCTTGTCTTATCTGATCATCGTCGGGTATTTGCAAATCAGCGCTTGAGCGCTCGCATACTATACTATTCCAGCCAGTTACTGTTAAGGATGTATAATCCATTAACGCATGGAGCGAAGATAGATACGATAGCATGCTAGTAGCGGACGAAGCTTTATCAAATACGGATACTTGTACTTGTATAGCTTCAAAAGCGGTATTAAATGTATATTGCGGCACGTCACTAACAAAGAAGTAAACGCAATAAGGAAACGTTACAGGCAGGCTTCCGTCAGCGCTTTTATATTCTTCAAAATATATGCGCCCGCCCATGGCGGTATTGAATGCTCCAGCCGACGTTAATTTGTTATATACCGCCGTCGCCAAAGGTTCTAAACCTGTACTCATTTACCAAAACCTTTATTTAATAATTTCCTTATTTTAGTAATAGACTCCTTGAACGCTGGGCGCATATACGGCCTAGGCTGTATACCTCGTGAAGTTCCGAATTCATGATAAGGCGCATAAAAAACATTGGTTCCAACGTGCGCTATTGCCTTGTTACCTTCTTTTGGCGGCGCTTTAACGGTATCTCTTCCGAACGGAACAGAGCCAAAATTTGTTATATAATTGATACTACTTCGTAACCGCCCGGTGTCAACAATGCGCTTTCGAGTTATAACCTTTTTTATAGCTCCAACAAGATACAGCGCCGCAGTTACTACATTTTTTTGCGCTTGCGCTTCTGTAGCGCTTGCTATCTTGGTTCCATTCCACGTTTTAAACTTTGCCATTTTGCGTTAAGGCAGTAAAGCGTAATCAGTAGCTAGTTGTGTTTTAAGATCACCATACGCCGCTATTATTTGCGCTTTCTGGGCAGTCGTTAAAACTATGGTTTGATTGCCTATTGTGACATTCTCTATTTTGTGGCGCTGAACAAGCGCTATCATTTTATTGATGCCTTGCTTCATTTTATAAAGCGCCGCAAGAATAACGTCATGGTCTACAGCTTGCGCTTGAGCATTGTTAACACCAATCATCAACACGCTGTTATATGAGAGTGTAGTATTAAAAACTAAAAATAACGATAGTGTTAGAATAACTATTTTTTTCATATTATTTCCCTTAATTAAAATGCGTTAAGCGTTGCGCGTTTCCACGTATTTGTGGTAGTACAAATATAAATATAACTAGTATCCCACGCCATCTCGCCGGTATTACAAGCTTCGGCGGAAGTGGCGGGAGTTCTGGCCGTTCTGATGCGAATAGTATCCGCGTTTACATCCAGCGCTTCAGTGGGAGCGTTAGTTCCGGCTCCTATTTTTCCAGCGAAATAATTATCCGATCCTGAATTAGAGGCGTAAATATCGTAGCAAGTTGTGGCGCATGTAGCAGTATCCAGATACAATCCGTAATAATTTGTTGAATTGACTCCCGTAGTGTATATTGCTCTTACGTTCGTTAGTGAACCTCCGGCTTTTACGAAGTTAAGATGTGCGCCATAATTATTTGTTGATGCGCCTGTGCCTGTTCCTGAATTGCCTATAGTGGCATACAAGCCTCTTAGCACAGCTACCGTTGCATTACTGCGATTATACGCCTGAAACCATGCACCATTTAATGCGGATGTATTTCCGAACGCTCCACCGTTGGTATTCTGTATAAGTCCATTAATACCATATTTTGCGTACGATCCCCCGTTGGAATTGTTATCTGTATGAACAAAATTCAAACCATAAACAGCGTTGTAATTTCCGCTATCCTGGACTAGGTAGAAAGCGGCGGCGGAAGTCTCGGCGGCGGTGTCTATCAACGTGAAGTGATTACGAGATAGCTCTGTAGTAGCACCAAAAGTGACTGGCCCCTCAACTCGTAACCCATCCGTTGGCGCTGTTTGCGCCCCTGCGTATGTGCCACCGATTACAATATCAGAAGCTTCGGCGGTTCCTGCATGGCTTCGCAGTTGTAACAGCGTAGCTTTGTATGCTACGGAACTTTGTTCAGTAGGATAAATATCAGCGTCACTAGTGGATGGTAGCGCCGGAATATCTGTAAGTTTAATAGCGTGAGCATTGGTCGCTAAAAATATTGAACATAAAATAAATATATATTTTTTCATTATCTGACCTCGCGCAATATAACCTTGTAAAAGAAATTTATATGCATAGGATGTAACACCGCTTTAACTTCCAATGTTTTTGAACCGTATATAATCTGATCCTGCGTTAATATAGTTCTTCCACTTACTTCTATATACATATTATACATTGTATCAGTGGTGTCTTTATTATAACGTTGCGCTTCATCTTCGCGCATCGGATTAAGTATGGCGTTAAACGTCTCTACAGTTCCAAAACTTTCAGTATATCCACCAAGTCCGTCTGGTGTTCTTGTAGCTCGTTTCTGTGTAACCGTTACTCGCGGCCCTAAAAGTGGCGGCATATTATAAAGACCTGTTTCTATATAAATCCAAAACTACAGCTATATCCGGCGGTAATTCAGCGCCGCTGGAACTGGTGGAAGTACCGTCGTAAGTAATGGAGTAATCGGATATACTAAAAGATTTAACGCCTACCGCTCCGCTTGATAGTCGTGAATACCACAAGTTAATAAGCGATAGCATGCCTTGCTTTAAATCATTGGGCAACGTTGAAGCGCTATAACCGGCGGTATAATTAACGTATAAATTATTATATACCCTTGACCTGAAATAATTACCTTGTGCAGTGGATGAATAATAGTCGTAATCGTATCTATCATCATAGTAGCCGCTAATGACTACAGCACTGGAATCTATCAATTTGTAGAATACGTTTGTTTCTACAATACCCAAATAAACATTGGTTCCATTTAATGCGCTTTGTCCGAAGTCCTCCACAAGTTCTGTGGATATAATAGAGCCATAAGCGCTTTGGCCAAGACTGGCCGTCCAGCCGTTACCCAGCGTATTTATCTGATTGACAACAGCCGTTAAAGTAGTGTAAGTAGCAAAATCCACCGTTTGAGTGGTGGTGTTATAAATCAATGTAACACCGGTTGAAGTAACTTGAACTGTAGCGATGGAATAGGCGTTACTATTTGATATGTACATTACATCGAGTAGACCTTTGCCCATTTTACTAATGGCGGTTACGGGATAATTTTTTAGTACAATATCTCCGCCTCTATAATCCGTTATTACCTCTTTATAACTTGCTGATTCAAAGTTTCTATTGCAATAAGTTTTAACATAGGCTTCAACGGCGTTATGCGCACGCGCGACGTTGCCGTAACTATCATCAGCCGATAATTGCAGATACTTTAATACATCGTTAGCAAGACTTAAAATTGCCATTTATTTTAATCCGACCTTGGCTAAAAGACTACTAAAAATTATACCCAATACTGAAGCCGCTCCAATAGTCTTGTTGACTTTTGCGTTTAGTTCGGCGATAGCTTCAACAGACTTATTACAGCCTCTACTATCTATCATATCAAGTTTTGTTTTAATAACATCTATCGCGGTTTCAGTCCTTGCCGTTCTAGTGTTTATTGCATCCAGTTTTTGTAGCAGTGTATCGATATCCCTATCTGACATTGTATCCTCTTGTTTAATACTATTATACATCACTTTATTACCTAATCAAATTCTACCCAAGATATATGCGCATAAACTCCAGCGTTGCCAGTTAGGGATTGCGCGAAAATAACGAAACATTCTGAATTTGTAGAATCGTAGTTTTGCGACAGATATCTATGCTGATCCAATTTATCCCCTACTATTTCCGTCCCGCCTCCTCCTTTACCGGCGGAACCGGCAGCAATATACCCTTCTTCAATTTTGTGAGTAGGATTTCCGGTTATAGCGGTTATATTTGTACTGTACTCGCAAGCGCTCCCGTCGCCAGCGTCCGCCCATGTGGCGGTTATTCCTGTAGGGTCGTGCAAATGGCGCACTTCATAATGAAGGGAGTTACCGGTAGCGAAAGCGCTCATATTAGACAACTCAACAGTTACTCTATTAGCGCCGCCTTTAGGATGTGTATTTTTTAAACGCAACGCCAATATAGGATATTCGGCAGCGGCATCTATGTTTCTTACTGTAATATCATTTGATACTGAAAAGCCTAATCCATTAGGATTGTCACCTTCACTGGAAACTAGCGCTGTACAAATCTCCGACATTGTATAAACGCTTGCGGTTCCGCCGGTATTTGTAATTTCAAAGCGTACAGGAAGTGATGGCGTAGAGGAGTAAGCTGTACTTATAACATTGGAATATAAAAATTCATGAGCTACATATTTTTTACCGTTGTAAAAAAATCCGCATCTTACACGGCCAGTGCCTTGCCACTGAAAATCGATTATAAGGAATTGTACGTTTGTAAAATCAAGATTCAATCGACTAGGCCCTGTACCGTCCATCTTGTCCATATTCCACGCGGACTGTAAAACCTGCGTATCTACAGGACTGCCTGACGTGCTGGAGCGCACAGTAAAACTTATACCACTTGTTGTTTGCTCTAAGAATATACCATTTTCTAAGTCAAAGTAACCAACTCTGCGGCGGATATTAGTAACAGCTGCGCCAAATAAAAACGTTACCCCTAGTTCCTGCGCTTTACCGGGTATATAAGTGAAGTATCTATGAGTTTGTCTAACCGCTTGATCACCGTTATTTATACCGGCCTGCAAGATAACCGACGCTGTATTGCGGTCATGGGATACGTGGGAGCCGGTATTAAACGTTGTAACTGTAGCGGATGCGCCGCTTATACTTCCGGTTATTGTTTCCCCCGCTACAAAGTCATTATGATTTACAATATAGGTTATTGTAAGAGCGCCAGCATCAACCGCCGTTACAGTTCCGATGTTTCCGCTAGTTCCGCCTGTTATCGTCTCTGCAACTTGAAAAGGCCCGGCGGTAACAGTTCCATGAACTATGATAGCGCCGACTATTGGTTCTTCCCATAATGCCTCGTGCCTATCGTGAATATTTTTATTATCAAATATATTAATAGGTCTTGCTACACTTAATCTACCAAATGAGTCCACCGATTCCGTGTCATCAAATGATATTTTTGTATTCGTGTTATGACGTAGCCACTCGGAACCATTATAGATATAATTGGTTCCAGTATCGGTTTCAAAGAAATAAGAGCCTACGTCTTTTGTATCTAGACTTGGCTTAGTATCGGACGATAACCCGACATAGCGCCTTATATCATCCTCTAAATAAGCCATAGCTTGATCACGCGCCTACATAGTAAATTATAATCTGCCCTTGCTTACTGTTGCCCGCATTGGTTACATTGATAGTAAGTATATCGTTCACATAAACATTATTACTTGTTCCAGTGTAAACAACGCTTACTTCTTCGGTTACTGTAGCGCTTCTATTTGCGCCCAGTCCCTGTATAACATCGATACCCTCATCATCAGTAATAGTGATATCGTAAAGAGCAGTTGGAGCGGTAGCGCTTGGATCGGTAACAACTTTTACTATACGGCCATTGATTCTTTTTGTAGAACCTGAAACCGCGCCGGTAGTATCATCACTAACCCAATCAATATAGATAACTTTTACCGGCTGACTTTCAGCGCTATAAGTTATCGTAGTGCTGGAACCGGCGGCATAGGCGACACCATAAAACAGCGCTATTACTGAAAATAAAACTAATATACAATTTCTCATTTACTAAACTTTCAAAATAACCCTGCTAGCGGCCCACGAGATTTAACGCTCATGGGCAAGGCTAGCAGGGCGCAATTTTACGATTCGGTAACAGTTACAGTAATAGCGCCAAGGTCAACATCAGTAGCCGCAGCCGTTGTGCCAGTAAGCAAAACATAAAACGCTTCATCAGCCGCCACAACTTCGGGAGTTGCCAGCGTTTTACTAGACGACACTTTGGTGTCAGCGGTAACACTCACCTGCGTAATAGCGCCAATATTGGCATTGGCAAAATCAGCCGCCGCCGCAGTGCGCTTATACAAAACCGCATCCAAAGTAACAGCGCCGCCAGCGCTTTCAATCTGCGCATTGACTTTAAAGCTGGTAATAGTATCCCCAACTTTAAGGCCGGTAATCAGCACTACAAGAGTGGAACCAGTCTGCGACGCGGGAAGCGTAGCAAGGTGGCCCACGTCAACAGCGCCGCCGCCAACAGTCCATCCAGCCGTCGCGCCGACTTTGGGATAAGCGCTAACAATGCGCTCCTGCCCAGTGCGCACAATTCCGCCGGTCATGGTAAGACCACTAGTATTAATCTCAACAATAGTAGCCTTGGTAGATTTGTTGCGATACTGCAACGCGCCGCTTGACCAATTGCCCTCAATTAGCGGCATACCAGTACCGCTAATAGCATGCGCGGTAATAGTACCTATAACTAGTACAGCCGCGATAGCAATAGTAGCTATCGGCCATTCACTAAATCGTTTCATCTTCCATCCTTTTATTTTTAGGTTTTGGCCCACGTTTCCTAGGCCCTTCCACCTTAGAATGAAGAGCCGCCATAAATGACGGCTCTTCCTGAAATGCCATTCTAAACGCTTCTTTGGGCAAGCTGACAAACATACCCGCCGGATAGTAAACACCATCCAGCTTTGTAGGATACTGCAATATCAACTTTACCTCGTTAGTCAAGTCTCGCATGGTTCACCTATTACGACTGCAAGCTGATCGGAGTTGCCTGTTTGATCTTGCCACGGCTGCCAATTCCGATAACACCAACCACCGTAGCAACGCCGGGATCAGACATTTTGACCTGAACAAAATCCATACCGTCGGTCAATTCCTGCGAATCTACTTCAACCAGATACATGATATTGGTAGTAGCTCCGTCAGTAGCAACGCCAGTAGCGGCGACGGCTGTAAGAGCGCCCCAATCATCTACCAAGGTAGTAGCGGTCTTGCGATATCTAAAAGCGATATCCGCCGTTCCGGTTCCGGTATTGGTGGAAGCGTTAGCGACTGTAATAGTGCTGGCTCCGCCGTGGGTTCCGATACTGATAATAAAAGTTATACGATCATAATTAGCCATGGACAGCCAATCAGAAGCGACACCAGCAGTGTTAATGTCAACCGGTGCAGCGGCCTGAGTGATCTGATTTTCCTGTGAAAAAATTCCGCTCATTTAAACTATCTCCTTATAAATTTGTTACCGGCCTAACATAAGCCAGACCGGTAACATTAATTGTTACGCCCTAGCGTCAAGAGTCACAAAGCTGGAAAGCCTATCGCCAGCATTAGCATTCTCCGGGGTAATCTGCTGCGCCAGCTTAGGCATACCGTTAATCCTCCAAGTAAATCTAAACATATGCTCATTGGTATTAAACAGCACGTGCATAGATTCCGCCGCTTCGATTCCGCCCTTCTCTACCATCAAATACTCGTTCATGTTAGCGAGTATAATGTCGCCCTTGTCACCAAGCTTCGGACAAGCGTTGGTAGGAATAACGGGAAGTCCCAGCAAAGTAGCGTATGGAGTACCGGACATGCCACCTTCGGGCAAATACACGGGAGCGCCGCCAGTTCCTACGGCCATGACAAGGTTACGCAGTTCTTTCCTAGCGAACGGGTTAACGTGCCAAGCTGCGCCGGTCAAATAATCCGGGTCAAAAATGTCAAACATTTTATCAATGTTTTCCTTGACAATAGTATCAGCTGGCTGTAGGTTTTCCTTAGCCACCGACACGGTGGAAGAAGCGTTGATAATACCAAGGCACTGGCCAGAACCGGTCCCCTGAATTATTTCACGATCCACCTTTTTATTCATGGCCTTTGGCGCGTCGTTCATGATCATGCGCTGGAGCGCCACCGCATCGCCAAGAAGCTGCCTAGTAACAGGGACGCGAACCATCATATCCTTGACGGCAAGTTCACGCTCCCTAAACTGCGGCTTGGATGTAGTAGCGGCGACACCCTCATTCACACGGTACGCCACAATGCCGTTATAACTACCAGCGGTAGAGCGATCCTCGTTAACCGCCTCAACCCAGACGTAACGATCATTGCTACCGCCAAGAGGCATGATGTCGGCGGCCTTGTAAAGCTGACCGGTCTCATACATTGCGGATTTAATCTCTGCCGCAATCTGCGGAGTGAGCAAGAATCCGCCTTCACTAGATACCAAAGTATTAGAGCCAGAC
>Ga0224511_10000027_pt1 | contig 59853 bp, 63 predicted proteins | sample SF_May12_sed_USG_2_FD_169988 | JGI IMG/M metagenome (GOLD analysis project Ga0224511, IMG submission 169988) | Sediment microbial communities from San Francisco Bay, California, United States - SF_May12_sed_USGS_8_1 | ecosystem: Environmental > Aquatic > Marine > Sediment | place: USA...
GGGTAAGATTGCATTCGGCATTAGGGTATATGGCGCCACTGCATTATGAATTAATGAATGAAGTGGCTTAATAAAGGTGTCCGTGAAATCGGGGGAAGTTCAGAGAACAATTGTTTCTAATATAAGCAGCCTCGAATATTAGCAAGAATTGTTCTCTGACCCCGATTGTTTCCGATTGTTTATTCAGCAGAACCGTTATCGGACAGCCTGGTTGTGATCACTACATTTACTGCAATTTCCTCAATAACTGCGTCTCCAATTTTTGCGCCGATGAGTTGCGTGTTCTTCAGGTCTGCCCCGGTCAGGTTCACTTCGGTCAGGTTTGCTCTGGACAGGTTCGCTTCAGTCAGGTTTGCATAGGACAGGTTCGCGTCGGTCAGGTTCGCCTCTGTCAGGTCCGCTTCGGACAGGATCGCATCGTCCAGTATTGCATTGGACAAATTCGCTTCGGACAGGTCCGCCTTGTACAAGATCGCATATGTCATCTCTGACTGAGACAGGTCTGCTCGGGACAGGTTCGCTTCGGTCAGGTTCGCCCCGCTCAGGCCTGCTCTGTTCAGATTCGCACCGGACAGATCTGCGCCAGACAGGTTAGCTGATATCAGATTTGCCTGGGTTAAACGTGCGCTGGTCAGGATTGCCTTGGTCAGGTTTGCGCCTGAGATGTATGTAGTGTGCATGTTTGCAGAGTGCAGGTTTGCTTCGGCAAGGTTTGAAGCGGTCAGGTTCGCCCAGGTCAGGTCTGCTTCGGTCAGGTTTGCCTGGAACAGGTTTGCTTCTCGCAGGCTCGTACTGGACAGGTTTGCTCCGGACAGATCTGCGCCTGACAGGTTTGCTTTGGAGAGAATGGTCATGGAAATATCTGCACCGGACAGGTTTGCCCCGGACAGGTCTGCTCTGGTAAGGGTTGCATCGGAAATGTTTGCACCGGCGAGGTTTGCTCCGGTCAGGATTGGGGATGTTCCAGTCAGGTCTGATCCGTACAGAATCAGGTATGTCCTGGAGAGATTTGCACCAGACAGGTCTGCACCGGTGAGATTTGTTCCGGACAGGTCTGCTCTGGACAGGTCTGCTCCGGACAGTTTTGCTCCCGACAGATCTGCCCCGGACAGGTCAATCTCCTCCGGCCGTTCATTGTTCCATTTTGTTGCTCCATCTTTTTGCATAAGCAGACGAAGGTGATCCTGGTTAGCCATCTCATATCCCTGAACTTTGAGTCAAATTCAATATGTCGCAATTAAACAGGGATGCAATTAAACGGTGACAGAGAACAATTGCTTCCAATATTAATCGCGTCAATATTAACGAAAATTATCCTGTGTCACCATGTGTTTTGTCACCTCACGTCGTGTAGTTAAACGAGTTGAAAGGGGAAGAGAGATTAAATTTTGTACAAATTGAAAAGGTGGTTAAGAAATAACCCCTCTTTGCCTTTGTTCCCTTAATGGGGGAAAGCGTAAAGGGAATTAATTTTGTACAATCCGGTAAAGTGATTGATCCGAAAAAGGGAACCGGGGACTATTATTCCTGATATCAGCGGTCTCTAATATCGGTTGTTTAAACTATGGCTGGTGGATTGAGTATGAGAAATTTTTTTATATTGCTAATATGTGCTATCTGGATTACAGCCCCAATTCAGGCGAAGGAGACATTGTCACCATTCGAAAAGGTGACGCTTGAGGCTCGGAAAACGCAAGACTTCATGCCGGTGTGGGAACGATTTGTCAATACGGAATTCTTTGTTTCAATCATTCCACTGGATTCAGGTAAACAAACTTCAGATTTCAGGTTTTCAATTCTCAATGGCCCTGGCACAAATACTGAACCGGTTGTCCTTGTGTCAGAAAATCTGCAGCGACTCTCCATTGCAGAGAGCGGTAAATCAATCAAGCTGCGTGGCGGCAAGTTAATTCAGATGATAAACCCGGAGGTGGGTATAGTCGTAGTTTTGAGTGATGGTGCATTTGGTATACCGAAGGAACGGGTGCAATGGCTCAAATCCAGTATCCAGACTGTAAACCGGTAGAATGTCACAAAAGATGGTGTGAGAGACCAATTGCAAACTCCGGAGCCGGTATACTATTTATTACTAAAGCTCGGTGAACAGAGAAGCAGGTATAGTGTCCCCGGATTTCCCCTTGATTGGTTACTATTTAATCTCTCCATCTCTTTTATTTAGAAGAAATAATTCTTGTTGCTGAAGTCGGGGTTATATGCATTGAGCAAAACACTGAGATGTTATTTTGACGAGCACCACGGACTGAGCCTGTGAAAGCACCGGAATTTATCGAAACCGAACGACTTATCTTGCGCCGACCTCATTTGCTTGATGCGGAGGCAATATTTACTCGCTACGCCGGTGATCCTGAGGTTACCCGATATCTTGGCTGGCCTCGACACAAGTCGATTGAACAAACCAGAGGATTTCTTGCCTTCAGTAATGACGAATGGGAAAGAGCACCTGGCGGTCCTTACATTATCGAGTCTCGAGAAACGAATGCTGTACTTGGCAGCACGGGCTTCGGGTTTGAAGTTATTGACCGGGCGGCTGTTGGTTATGTCCTGGCTAAAGATGCATGGGGTTTCGGTTATGCGGCAGAGGCTCTTCGGGCGCTGACTGCAATTAGCCCGGAAATCGGCGTCAGCTATCTATTTGCTTATTGTCATACGGAACACAAGGCATCGGCTCGTGTCCTCGAAAAGTGTGGCTTCATATTGGAAGGTATACTTCCATGCCATACTGAGTTTCCCAACCTTGAAGGTTCAGGCAAGAAAGACGTGCTGTGTTACTCAAGGGAGTTCAATAAAGAATTTCCGTGAACGGTTTTTAACAAGCCGGGTTTAAACAGATATACTGTTCAGATAGTGATTTATATTCGGGAGGAAAAAATGAAGTGCACAAATTGCCAGACAAACGTTGATCTATCTGCCCGGTTTTGTCCATCTTGCGGTACTGCAGTGACAGCCGGCCATGAAGTAATATCACAATCCGAGGTTACAATTGAATGGCTGATAAATATTCTTAAAGGTATGGGCTACATCGTTAAGCCGGTTGAAACGGCTCCCGACGTAATTCTGGCAACGAAGGACGGACATGTACATTTCCACATGCAGATATTCAAGGATATGAATCTGATTGGTTTCCAATCTGTTTGGGAAATAAAGAAGCCATCCTGGCTGAATAAGGATGATTTCCTGGCAGCTCTCAATACAGCCAATAGCAAGGGATGGTTGTGTTCTGTCTTTACTCCCGATTCACTGGATATGATTTATATTTCTTCATATATTTATCCCACTGAGAGTATATCAAACAGGGATATAATGTTGTTTGTAAAGAATTTTAATGATGCTGTAATTTTAATGCTTCAAAGTCCGGAGCTGGATAAGTATATGCCGTAATATGAGCTGTTAATGCCGGCATCCTCGTGCGTACTTGTTTCAAATATATTTTCAATTAAATTAGAAAATATTATTCACTGAAGTTATTTATCCCGCCTCGGTCCATTCGCCGGACCATCGCTTATCTTAAAAACAACAACCAAATCGCCGGTACAATAAAAGCACCATATGTCATGAACATGCCTGCTGCTTTCGGCGCCGGGTTGTTTGTAAACAGAACGCTCAGTGCGTGGGTGCATCGACTGGCAATCAACAGGCCGCCCACTGTCCAGACGAGGGTATTGGAGGCATTGTGATATTCCAGCAGTCCCAACATGACAAGACAGATTGGTACGTATTCGACAAAGTTTCCAAAGGCGACTCTGCGCCGCTTTAACACTTCGTCATCGCCGTCACCAAATGCAACACCACCTATATCACCCATGGCCTTGCCAAGGGCAATTCGGCGCATGGTGACTTGCATGGTGAGTGGCAGCATAATGATGGCGAGGATAGATGCCACGGTTGTAGTAACTGTCAATGTATTCATTTTTTCTCTCCTTGTATTTCAGCTGTTTAGATAGTCATCCAGACGGGATAAGGTGCCCAGCCATCCTTCGTTATGTCTGGCGCGCATGTCTTCGCCCTTGAGCTTGATATGTGAAACGATTAGTTGCGTATATTCTCCATCTTCAAGCAGATCAATCGACACCAGCGTATCGATATCGGCATGGGGATCCGGTTTTTCCCAGCAAAATGAAAAGGCCAGGTGTGCCGGTTTGTCGATAGCGTGAAATTCACCTGTCAGTGATGTCGTGATCCCGTCGGGCAGGGTAAATTCCATTCTGTATCGACCACCGGTATAAAATTCATATTGGGTAACGTTGGTTTTGATACTTTCATGGGGCGCGAACCATTGGCTGATCGCTTCAGCAGTGGCAAAGGCATTGAACACATGGTGTATTTGATGGCGATATTGGCGTCGGAATTCCAGCGGTGATTTGTCGGCGTTCATTCTCTGTCCTTGCTTTTATCGAGGAATTCCCCCAAACGGGACAGACTGCTCTCCCAAAATGACAAGTGTCGTTGTAGCCACTTGTCGGCCTCTTCGAGGGGTGCTGTGTTCATGGTGAAAAAGTGTTGTCTACCTTCCACCTTTCTGACCACCAGCCCCGCCTGTTCCATTACCCTGAGGTGCTTGGATATGGTTGGCTGTGAGGAATTGAACATTTCAACCAATTCATTGGCGGAGCACTGCCCTCGCTGACTGATGGTGGCCAACATCTTGCGTCTGGATTCATCACCTAGTGCGCGAAATGTGCGGTCCAGTGTACTGGAATATTGTATAGCCATATGGCTATATTAGTTATCTAACAAGTGTTGTCAAGCTTATTTATGTCTACAATTAGTAGTGAATTATACGGCCCGGTATTTGCGCAGAGCCAAATACCGTTGTGACGGATATCGATGTTTGTGTCAGCGTTGCCGGTCGGATATGAAAAAGTCGCTGGAAGCAGGCTGTTATTTTCAGGGTGAGTTGTACGCAATATCCTCACCAGGTAATCAAACTTTTGTAGCCAGGCAGGTTTATTTGTTTATTATCTTCGGATGGTTGGTCAAAAGAAACCAAATAGCATGGGCCGGGTGGGCTCAAAAAAGTCTATCCGAGAGGCAAATAATAATCAGCTCAAGCAGCCCCAATACTGCAGCGCTTGCTTTGTGCTGTTCAGAAATAATCTACATAACAAGTCACTTCAGTTTGGAACAAAAGCGGCGCGCCTCCTGGTGCCGCCACACTTTTTTTCTCAGCTGAACTCAATCGTTATATGGTTAATGTATATGGATAAAGTATTAACGTCTAAAATCACTTTCTCTGTACTCCTGGCGGTTTTTTCGTGCACTACATTTGCAGAAAGTTGGAGTGCTGTGGGTAGGCATGGTGAATGTATACCACTTGAGGAACTGTCAAAAAGAGTTGTGTTTCTTGCTAATGTTGCTTCACTTGATGATTTGAAAAATAATTTGGAACAACGGGGCCTGGAATATACATTGAAACCAATGTCGAGCGAATTAAAAGAATTTTTTACCTTAAATATTCCAACTGAAAGTGTAAAAATGATAATTACAAAAAGTAAAAATTGTAAAGCTCTTGCTAAATGAAGAAACCATATAGCGAGTCAGACCACCGAAACAACTTGCAGACAATTCCGGTAACAGTATATATATTCAATATTAAAACGCGGTGATCGGAGAAATAGATGTACTGTCCCCGGGTCACGGAGTCAAAATTAAAGGGAATGGAGGGGTCAATTTTTGTGCACTTTGATAAAGTGGTTAACAAATATTCACTCTGCACTCTTTTGTTCATTGGGAATAATTGCACCCCTCGTGGTCCGAACTAAAATGCCGGGTTAAATTGGTCTTGATTGATGCAACAACTGCTGAAAGAAACTGCTGAGAATCTGGAAAAATGTGTTTTACACGGATTGAAGATATGCCGGTCTCTGGAAGGTATGAAAGAGATTCTGACGGGTTGTTTTGCCGGTGTTATCGAAAAAATGGCCTGGGTGAAGCCATTTCACATTTATCTGGATCAGACGAAAGATTATATACCCTCTTATTACTTTGACTCGGATAGTTATTCTCAACAATGCCTTGTGATCAATAATGGGCCGGATGAACAGTTTCTCTATCTGAATGAAAAAAACTGGAATCTCAATGATTATGAGGAAAATTTGCAGATAATTGCCGGTCACCTGGTAAAATGGCAGGCGCTGTCGTGTCCAAAAAATGTTATGGCTGTACAGGAATTGATTGAAAAAGATTGCTGGGAGTTGAGCGCAAAAACATTGCCCAGGTTATCGGATAATGTTCCAGCTGACACAGAAGAATTGCTCAGTTGGGATGATAAATGTGTGCTAACCGGGACCAGTAAGGAAAACATGATGGTGATCACCAGACAACAATGGGATAAGATTGTCGAAAATGAAACGTGGTTTAAAGACCAGGAATAAGATAAAAAATTTTGTAAAAAAGGGAGCGGAGGAACAAGTTTGTATGATCTGGTAAGGTGGCTAATCAATAATCCTTCCGTCCCGTTTGGTCGCTATGGTATCAAACGTTTTGGAAAATAATCTGCGCTGACATGTGTTCGGGTAAATGCCTCTATACTTTGCACCTCTGTACGATAATTGAAATGTAAACGGGTTTTTAAAATCAGATATTGATACAATTCACCCATGTCGGGTATGGCCTCGAATTCTATGTCTGAACTTCTCAGTGGCAAGTCCGCAGTATCATCTTCATCACCTTGAATTGTATAACTGTCAAGCCAGTTACTCAGCCAGTCCTGCAACTCTTCAGGTTGCATCGTCCCTGAGTAGTGATCCAGTATGGAACGAATTGTCAACATAATACGTCCCAAGCTTAACAGATGTTCGATTTGCATCATTGCATTGGATTTTACCTGTAGATAAGCGTCATTGTGTTTTTCAGGTTTGTGCAGGCTGACAAATTTTTCAACATAGGCGAAATGGCTGGTGCGGTTGCATTTCACGGTTAATAAGCCCAGTCTGTTGAGTTCCTGTGTGAGGCGGTCTGATAATAATGTTTCCACAGGTCCGTTTATCGAAATTGTTCCATCTTCTTGAGGTAAAATATGTGCGTTCAGGTTTTTGAAACGACCATACTGTGCGCCGTGAATGTTCGCAGGCCAACGATCTCTTGCGAAAGAATCAGCGATGACGGTTGCCACTCCCCAGGCAGCATTCATCCACAAGTAATCAGAATGTTGCGCTATTTGTTCGGTATATTTTATTTTCCAGTTCAGGTTGTTTTGTTCAGATTGTTTGTCGGCATTCCAGGGAAGTCTCGCCAGAATTCTCGGCATGGCAATGAAAGTGTATTTAATGTCCTCAATTTCCCTTAATGAACGCCACCGGATATAATCTGAGGTATCAAAGATTCGTTCAACGTCTCTTGGGATTGTAAGTTCTGGAAAGCCTTTCATGCCAAAGAGTGCCGGGTCAGCACCGGTTATCCATGGTAAATGCACCGTTGCGCAAATATTGGATAGTGATACTATCAAGTCAATGTCATCATTGCTGTGTGACATCTGGTAGTCGGCAACAAGCAGGCTATAGGGCGTTTCACCCGGTATTGCAAAGCTTGAATCATATAATTTTTTAAATAATTGTGCATGGTCAAACTCGACTGCACGTACAGCATCTCGGTAAAGTTCTCTTTTTGTCGCGCACATAACCCGCAGCTTGAAGCCGGCGCCGGTATCATGCCGGCTGCATAAATACTCTAGTCCTCGCCAGCCGGCTTCCAGTGCCTGAAACTCGGGGTGATGTATCACCTGATCGAGTTGTCTTGAAATAATGTCTTCCATGTCTGTGATAGATTCACGAAGCATTGCATCAAACTGCTTCAGTGTCGTCTCTTTATCGATGCGTGTTACCAGTTCTTCAAGGAGAGTAATGTAATCAGAACTATTATGTGCTGATTTCAAGTTAGAGTTTTTCCGCCAGATAAAAACAGCATTGTTTATATTACCCTGTGTGAGCAAATTCAGCATTTGCAGAGCCGGTTCCGGCTGTGACTCAACAAAGGATGATAAATCGGACAAAACAGAATGCAGATCGGTATAAAAACCCATGCCATCCAACTGCTCGGCGATACTGGCAGGTTCAAAGTCACTCATTTGTTCGAAATGCAATTTTACAGAAAGCGGATGACCATCGCTTTTTGTTACATTCGGAACATTGAGGCGTAAAAATGGTGCGATACTGTATAACGTTTTATTCAGATTGTTGCAGTCGACATCCCGAAACTGTCGGTCACGAAACCTGGGCATCAATTCCTGATTATGCCCGGCCAGATCAGAAATTACTCCAATCATAAACGGCAGTTCTATTTCGGACTGGTCGTTTGTGAGTTTGTCTTTTAATGTATATGTTAGTGGCTTCCACATAATATTATAATCCTTTAATATACCTTGTCCTGAGTCGACCGGGTTGGCGTAGACACTGTGTTTCCTTTTTGCTGATGTCAGTGTATAGATATTATTGTACAGAACGACTTTTAATTAAAGACAACGGTGTGATTAAATTTTATAGAATCCGAAAAAGTGATTAATAAATAATCTAATCGTGACCACTATTCTTTATATTTCACTGCTGTCGGCCATCTGTTAACAGCTTGTTCAGTAACAATCTTATATAAAGCTGATGTGGCCAAATGTGAAGCGAGGATTAAGCGATATCATCGACAGATATAGTTAAGTAATTTTCACTTCAACCTGTAAGGCTAACGTTATTTGGGTGATGGGGATGCCTTTGAAAAATATTGTTCTCGCGGGTTTGTTGCTCGGTCTAACTGCCGGCTGTGCAAGTATACATGCAGTATCTGATAAAGATAAATCTGCCGGGCCGTATGCATATAGAGGTGTTCAGACGGATATTGCCCTGATGGGATTGTCTCTCTGTGAAGGACATGGTTGTGTGCCACTTGTTGTATTGCCATTCGCACTCATCGATCTGCCGTTGAGTATGGTCATGGACACAATACTGCTGCCGTTTACCTTAACAAGACCTTCGGTAGACATTCACTCCAGACAGGCGCCTGCCATTCAACAAAATAATTCATCCGGAGAATTTGACTCTTCTTACTGCAAGGAGTTTGGTGTTGGATATAACCAGGTGTTGGGCAAATGGGAAAAATGCCGGTAACCAGGGAAGGTTGTTTCCATTCCCGATATTGTCTATTGAGGTCTGAGTCGACAGCAAGAGCCGGCCTGTCCGGATGCTAGATAATATTAACTGTTAGGGAAAATGATTGTGTTTTTTCGGTGTAGTGCAGACAACTGATTGCGGCCAGGAATTCCGCCTCGTCAGGATTGTTGTTTGTATACTCAGGCTTTTTATTGATGCTGACTTTTAGAGTAAACACAAAGGTGCCTGATTCAATCGGGGTACCGCTGATATAGACGCGCCTGTTTTGCTGATCGAGTGTGTAAGACATACCGGTTGGGAGTTCCCCGTTAAATGAAAATGTATAATTGAACATATCATCCTCGGGATTATTGCCTACTGATGCAGTGATGTAGGTTTCATAGGTCTGGTTGAGAATGGCATCTGGAATAGTTTTCTGGTCAAACTTGGCAATGTCGCAAAGGCTGGCGCAGGCAGTACTTGCCAGTGCCAGCAGGGCTATGATGACCGCCTTTATATTGCCATTAGAAGTAATATTTTTGATTGTTATTGTTGTTTGATCCATTAACCGGTTATCCCTGTATTAAACTAACTGACTGTTGATCGGTAAACGGTTGTTTACACTGGCTTTTGTTTTATTTGTGTTGTATAAATCAACCTGTCATCCGGTTGGGACTGATTGTGCTCTATATCACCGCAACGATATGACAGGGATACTGAACTTTAACTGAATGCACCATGTGGCGTGGGCCGGCAGCAGTTGCTACAACATGTCCGGGCAGCTGAATCGGTATAACAGGGATTGGATTTGAGTAATACATATCAGCAGGCAAGTATGGTCAAGGTCGGAGAACATACAATCACGTTAAGCAATGCCGTCTTAAAAAGATTTACATGTAATGAATTACGCGTAATCCAGTGATGGTTTAATGATTCACTGTTGGTAGTGAGGTAAATTTGTCCAATCTGGAAAAGGGGTTGGAAATAATCCCTTCACACTCTTTTCTGACTCTCCGCAGGGATTTATGTTGTAGCTCAGAATTTGTTGTCTTAAAATTCAAGGAGAATATGGTTTGAACAGCAAGAAAGAGCCGAATATCAGGCTGGATCACCTGGCAGGATATCGGGATGATTTGGATGAATTGAAGAACGCACTGGATAATTATCATTTTAAACAAGACTCAAGGGATGAGGCGCTATATGCGGCCGGTTATAGTCATAACTTTCATGCCGTCACACTCCTGACAAATTACCCGCGAAATCCCGCCAATCCCAATGCATTTCGGCGTGCGATTAGTAATATCTATGTCCCTCTGGTGGTGGACATTATACGACTGTATTCATTTTCGGAATCTGACAAGGAAAAAGAGGCCTACGCTGTATGCGATGCCTTTTTGAATAATGGCTTTGATCCCAACCTTTTACCGAAAAACTGTGAAGAAGCCGCGCTAAGTTGCGCAGGTCAAAATCGCTGGAAAAGTGTGGTCAGACTGTTATTGAATGCAGGTGCAGATCCCAATCTTGTTGTGCGTCGACGGTCATCAGCTGAAACGATAATTTACAAACTTCTGGATGAAGTTAAAGACGAAGCGGATGCGATCGAAATAGTCACGATCCTGATGGCGCATGGGCTGAATATTAACTGTCCCTCTGGATATTCATTGAAAACACCGCTGTTACAGGCAGTGGATGGAAACTTTCCATTACTTGTTGAGTTTCTGCTGGAACAGGGGGCTGATATCAATGCGAAAGACAAGTCGGGCGATACCGCTATCCAGATAGCCTGTGACTATGGCTACGGCGCGATCCAGCAAATACTCTATAGATATGGTGCAACCATTGATCGTTTGCACGCGAGTCGGGGCAGGCTGAGGGCTGCTGTTCGAGAGGAGAACTGGCGGTGCGTAATTGATGAAGCCGAAAATGTTCTTCTGCCGGGAGATAAGGACAATGAACGGCTTTACTACCTGATCAGTTCAGCGTATGCGCAGCTGGGCGATCAAACACTGGCCTATGACTGGGCCAGGCGAGGGATGGCTGAATCATATTCTGAGCGACTATTGGAACGTTTAATTACTTCCCTGGCCTTGTTGCAGCGTGATGAAGAGGCGTTGGCCTTATGGCAGCAATATAAACCGGAACTTGAATCGGGTTCAGTGGAACCGCAACTGCTTGCCAATATTATTGCTGTCACTGAAAGACAGAAGGGTTACCAGGCATGTATCGACGAGTTTGCACCCTGGGTGGAGGAAAATACTGACACCGATCAGGGCATGATCTCCCTCAATATGGCTTGTATTTATAGTTTGGCTGACCAGACAAATAAAGCACTGCAGTATCTTGAACGTGCGATGGAAAATGGATGTTCAGATGAGACGATCGAGAAGGAACCACAACTAAAGGTACTTCGGGATCTTCCGATCTATGCAACCTTGAAATCATGTATGCGAGAAAAAATTCTGTTTTACGCAGGCTGCAAGCCGGGAGAGCCGGAAAATCTCATTGAGCTTGTTGTACGATGGCGGTCTTTGGTGATACGAAAGTATAATCTGCAAGTGTCGGACACGGCTGCCGAAGTAACGGAAGAAGAGTTTGACACCTATCTGGCGACCGCAGAGGCCTGTCAGAAAGCCGGCGCGAAGCTGGATGAGGAAGGCTTTCTCGCATGCACAGGTGCCGCCAATCGTTACTGGCCGCAAAAAATTATTCAAACCTGTGAAGCCTGGTGCGCAGCACAACAACAGGGCAATTTGCCTGCGCTGGGCGCCATGATTGTTGAATGGGACTTTGGCGACGATGAAGGTGAACACAATTTCTGGTTCGGCGCCTGTCAGCATAACCCGGATGAAAAGCCGGAAGAGACATTTTTACGCTATGTGTATGGCGACAACGTTCTCTGCGATGATACTGACGCTGGACCACCGGTCGATCATGAAGAACAGTTCGGTTCGATCATCAAGACAGTCACAGAGTCAGATGCATTCAGGAGACTGAACAAACAGTCCCCGTTTTATTTCTGTTATCAGGAACATGACAGCGGTCCAATCTGCCATGTGCGGGTATGATGTGTGCTGAAATGATTAGAAGCGGTCTCATAATTACTGCGCTTGGTCCTGCGGCGTTAAAATTGAACTCAAAATGCTCATTTACTCCGCTTTTTCGTTCAATTTACCTTGCATCACCTGCGCTCGCGACATTTTGAGACCGCTTCTAGTTGATATTATGGATTGCCTTGATAAGCATCACATATAATTAGGAATATAATATAGATAGAATTGTGCGTGTGTACAAGCAGATGTTTTTTTTGAATAATGTATCTTTTGCCTATTTATTTTTCACCAGGGTGGGGTTTTGATATGAAATTATCGGGTATAAGCGTAGCAGGTTATGGTATTTTAGCTATGGGATTACTGCTGTCATCAATTAGCGTCTCGGCCTCTGAAAATGAAAAACGTGACAGGGAAATTATGAATCATTGCACGATGATTATGCGTTTTGGAATTTCATTTTCAGAATTGATGACGGGCGGGATGGAGAAAAACAAGGCTTGGCATGAGGCGGCGGACAGAATAGCAGTCAGGTATAAAATTGCCGATGTATCCAGACTCAAAACGATAACCGGGGTATATGCGACTTTCATTGGTCTTATCGACAAATTCAACTCCAACACGACCGGTTATTTTGTGCTTGCCCACTGTTTGGCGACACATGCCCAGAATAAGATGTTACCGCTGGATTCGAAGGAAGGAATTAAAAGTGTCAATAATGCGTTGCAACATTGTCAGGCGACAGCAAAGGATGAAGATTCACTGGGGGGGTGTGTGTTAACAGCCCTCAGACCTTTGGCGATACCAGGCCCAACACGTTAAGCGAAGTCGAAGAACAATTGTTTCCAACATAAAAAGGACGCTTGTGTGTGATGAGGGGCGGAGTCAGGGTATTTAGTTATAAAGGCGCACCGGTTTTTCTGCACGTGTCGCTGTTGCTTGTTTTTTTCTTTTATATTGCACACCAGGGTGTGGTGGATGGAATCTTTGCAGGGTTGGCCTTCATTGTGTTGATGCTGGTGCATGAAATGGGACATGCCTGGTTTGTCAGAAAATTTAACCACGATTTGATCGATATCCGGATTTATCCCATTCATGGTGTTTGTCACTATGAACATGCTGAACACCGGCTGCCTGAAACACTGATTATTGCGGGCGGCCTTATCGCTCAGGCCATATTGCTCGTCTTTTGGTCGGCTTGTATGGGGCTGGTTCTTCTGTTGAAGCTGTATAGCATCCATCACATGCTGCAGCCTGTCTCCAACGTTTTTTTTGCAATGAACATCATCATGCTGGTTCTCAACAGCCTGCCGATACCCGGTCTGGACGGGTTTGAGTTGTGGCAACGGTTTTGGGGCCGGCTCAAGACGGTTCTGTTCAGACAACAGCCGGGACCGGATAAAAAGCGGCAGTCAAATTTGGAGTCATCGAAAAAGGTGGTTGATCTGGCGATTAAACGAGCGCAAAAAAAATAAATGAAATTTACATATCCGTAAATGGTAATCATGGGGTCAAATTAAATGGTTAAATTATGATCACCTGGACTTATCCTGAATAAAATACCACACATATAGTGTTGAAATATCCTGCCGGATATGCTCTTATAGTTTTACGGATGTTTTATTACGAAAGTTTGCCAACAGTAATAAATCTTTATCCAGGCTAAACGTGTTTGTATCTGGTCTAAATTATCAGTCTGGTTTTCAGGAGTACTTTTTATGAAGCAGTTTGCTTTCGCTATGGGTTCCAAACTTGCGAATATTCGTCTTAACCTTCCGACACTTCACCGGTTCCTCTGCGGTTTGCTTGTTGCCGCAGGTGTCTCAACATATTCAGCAGTTGCAGCAGCGGGTTCAGTCAATGGTGAACTGTCGATTTTGGTTTCGAATCTTGCCAAAACACCGACAATAACCGAAGAGCGGCAATATGCCAGGATCGCGACTGACTCGTTTGGCAACAGTGTTGTGGTATGGCAAAAAAAGAATACCAACTCAATTCTGGAGCCGGTTGATTCTGCTAACGGTGGTATTTTTGGGCAATTAGTCAGCCTGGATGGTGTTTTGTCCGGCAGTAAATTTCTTGTACACAGAAACGCTGCCGGTGAGCAATCACGACCGGATGTGGCGATGGATGGGAGTGGTAATTTTATTGTTGTTTGGGTGAATAATAATTCAGTGAGTGAGAATATTGTTTATGCGCAACGATACAATGCAGATGGAACGACAAACGGCAGCTTAATCACAGTCAGTAGTGCAACAGCAAACGCAAGCACACCCAGAATCGCAGCAGACACGGCAGGGAATTTTGTCGTGACCTGGCGGGAAGGGAGCAACACTATCCATGCCAGATTATTTGCGTCAATTGGTACACCTGAATCCCCCGTTATTACTGTAAATGGTGCACCAGCCTATGTCCGTTCTGTTCCGGAAATTGCCATGGATGCCTCAGGCAATTTTACGATAGTCTGGGTTGAAGGAACGTCACTTTCCGATGGTGGAGATGGCAGTGGTCGAGGTGTTTTTGGTCAACGATTTAATTCAGTTGCTGGAAAATCAGGTGGAGTATTTCAGGTAAATACCAGTACAGCCGGTGATCAGGGTTTTCCGCAAATCAGCATGGATTCGTCCGGTAATTTTCTGGTTTTTTGGTTTGGTTATAGCGATGATCGCAATGACCTGGATATCCTGGGTCAGGCATTCACCGCTGCCGGGAATAAAACCGGCGGTGAGTTTCATGCAACCGGTATGCCGGAAACCATGTCAATTTTCAGTAACTACAAGGCAGGCAGTGACAGTAATGGTGTCACAACTCTTGTTTGGTTCAGTCATATTAAAAATGATGGTGGTGACAGCTATGTGAATTTACGGACTATCCAGATTAACGGGACTGCTGTAACGACTTCATACCCGATTATTCCGACCGCATATGCCGAATTTCATGTAGCACGGAATAACAGTGGCCGGACAACAGTTGTTTGGGAAGAAGAACGTCCGGATATAAAATACTACATTTCAGCACTGGTGAATCCCGATGAATATATCCCGTCGGCAAATCCTGCCGGCAGCGGCGGTGGTTGCGCAATGAAAAAGGATTCTGTTTTTGATCCGGTACTGATGGGTTTTGTGTTGCTTGGATTTTATTATTTACTGTTTGCAAGATGCCGCAGAGTCGAGGAGTTATAACATGGCTGTAACTGATGTATCTCGAATTTTGTTCGGGACTTTTGTGTTGGTACCTGTTGATACAACAAGCGGCATCTAAATGACAGCGGTGAAAGGAATTTCCCTTCCCCGAAAAACATGACCGGTTCCAGCCTGTTCCAACGCATTGAACTGTTAGGTCACGATTTTGTGTAATTAAAAAACGGCATTGACCCCTTAAATATCGTTTGGCAACTAGTGTGCCATTCTTCTATTTACGTTTGCCATGAATAATGGCACGCATTATTTGAGCAAAAATACAGCAATATCATCACTAAATTAACTGTTTTTGTATATTTCTGCGCAGATTGCTGCGATTTCTCGTTTCGATAGTTTGTAAAGCGGACAATATGGCGTTAACGTTATTTTATTGTCTGGTTTTCGGAGGTCCAGACATGTTGGAAATAAAATGTAATTAACAAGAATCAAGGAGAATTAAATGAAAGATGTGTTGTTTATCGATAATATGTTGACGCCTAAAATTATCACTATTATATATTGGCTGTTGTTGCTGGCCTCGGTTGTGGGCGGGGTGGGTACCATGTTTGGCGGGTACGACGGCTTTACATTTGGCAAATTTATGCTGGGTCTGCTGTTTGTTTTCGGTGGTGCAGTAATGTCGCGCATCTGGTGCGAGTTGCTTATTGTCATGTTCAAGATGAATGAGGCGCTGCAGGACATTCGCAAGAAGTAAACTTGAAAGAGTTAATAGGTTCAGCATGCAGCGGCGCAGTATTTTCTGCGCCGTTGCATTGTTGTGTTTCACTGAAGACAACCACCTGACGATTAATTAGTCGCGCGATATATTGTCATGGAAAATAAAGTTATTTTACGTAATGAAAGAGATAACGACAGTCTGCGCTATGTGGAGGCCAGGCTGGACGAGGATGGCGACCTTGTTATAGAAGGTCAGGATCTGGGGAGCGGGGTGGTGCAGTTTCCCGATGCCGCTGAATATGAATGGATCTGGATGATCAAGTCTGCGGATCATGGTTTGTTACGGCAGGCGCTGGGTGTGGAGGGGGATATCCTGGCTGCGCTGAAACAGCAGTTCAGCGGGCCGAATGCAGCCGGGTTATATGTGTTTCTGAAACAAAACGAAATTCCCTTCGAGGTTTACAGCCGGTTTGGTGATTGAACGCTGTTTTATATGACGAATAAATAATATGATAACCCCTGTGGTTTCAGTTCATATACAGCATCAGGCAGGCGTAAATACCAACCTGGAGGGGTGTTGAAAAAAAAGACAAAACAAATCCTGCTTTGGTTATTTACGGCGTGTGTACTGGTTTTTGCCGGCCTTCTACTTTCCTTTCCCAACTCTTCCAGGCTTGTTCTTTGCTTGGTAACCGGTACCTTGCCGGATTCAAGTCATGTTTCCCGCATCAGAAGTGACTTGCAGGGCCAGAAAGGCTTTATTGCGATGTTGGTGAAGCACGAGCAATTAACGCTGCAGCGTTTCTACGAATCCGGTAACAGTTTTTCGGTAAAAAAATATATTCACAAAACACCGACTTCCATGTTTGATATCCATGCGTTTCATGATTACTGGGAGGTTTGGGTGAGGACAGATATCGTCAACGGTAAACCACTGACTGCATATTTGGTACGGCTGGGTATGGTGAAGGATGTGAATGCCGAGACCTTCTTCCGTGACCAGTGTGGCGATAATGTGTGCAAATGGGTTATGCCGGCAATGATTGGCGTGTATAACAGGATGTTTGACTGGGGGATATTCAAACCCGTCAGGTTGAATATTACCGAACTGGATGAGACCTCTTCAGTGAGTCGAAAAAGACTGGATCTGCAAGAGTGGAAGAAACAGGTCGGCAAAATGCATGGCAACGGTCGCGGCGTAAGTTTTATGAATTTCCCTGCTTAAAACCAGCTCCAGCTGTTCCGTTAGTCTGGTTATGTGCCGAGAAGTCCACCCGGGCAGCCTGCATAATCGGTGTGCTGAGCTGGATGTGTTTTTCTGCAGCGGTTTTGATGATCTGTTCTATAACCTGGAAACGGACATAAAGAAGTTTGCGGGTCTCTTTGATGTAGTAGTACACCGCATATTCAACGGCGAAATCACCCGCGTCGACGGTTGCGACTTCATGTCCATGCTGTTTCTCGAACGGCAGATCACATTTTGATTTCAGCGTCTCAAAGGCTTCGGCAAACATTGCTTTGACAGAGTTAACCGATACATCATAACCGATTTTAAATGTAATGCGTTCACGCAAACCTTTGGCTGAGGCGAAACGTGACAGGTTGTGGATGACCCGGTCGCGCAACAGACTGTTACGAATCATCATGCGGTGATTATTCACCAGATTCAGCAATTCGGTGTGAAACAGTCGTGTTTTGTGGACGATGGCGATAAACCGCTCGCCATCCTGAAATTCAATGACGTCACCGGTTTCCAGAATGCGTGAATTAAGCATGATCAGGCCGCCAAACAGATCCGGCGCCCAGACATTTTGTGTCAGGGCGAGGAAAACACCGATCACACCAAGTACGCCGCCGGCCTCGAGCCAGCTCTCAAAGCCAAGGATGCGGACAATGGCGATGACCATGATAATGGTGAGCAGCAGGTTGGAGACAATGTTGATCAGTCTGGAGTGATAAGTCTCAATCAGAATGGAGGTGTCGCCGATTTCCTTGCGCTTGCCATATTGTGAGTGGATCACATTACTGATGCCATGGCTGGTGACGTAGCCAAGATACATCACGATGACAACCGAGAGTAATTTTATCCCGGGACCTTTGGCTTCACCGGGCAGGTAGATGTGGTAATAAAAAAAGGCGGCGACTACGGCCAGATTAAAGGCACGAAATACCTGCACGCGAAGGGAAAAATACTTGTCCGATGCATCGCCGTGGTAGATGAATTGCATGATCTGACGGGCGAAGATCATCAGTAACAGGTTAACGGTCAGAATGATCAGGTCCAGCGCATCAAAGACAGAGATGATTTTGTGAATTTCTTCTGGCAAGGGTAAATTCCTGCAGTGCGTACGTCGATGTGTGTTGAGTGTGAAATTATGCGTTTTATGTTGCGTAAAAGCAATTTACCGCAGCATGTCCCGTGACTTGCATCTGCCGATGCGCTGCCGGGATTAAACCCGATATTTTTTCTATGGTATTTAATGCCTGCAGGCAAGGGTGGCCGACTGAGTGTGATTCGGCTTGAACGCAAAACGAATTCCTGTGATAAACTCGATGCAAAGATCAATAACGATTAATAGGGAGAAAAAATGAAAATTGTCGGTATCGAAGGTATGACAGATCAAGAAGTGATGGACGAGATCCAGAAAGGGGGTAAATTTGTCATCTACCAATACTGTATCTCCATCATTATTATGAGTTTCAGGCAACCCAGTAATATCTATTTCATCAAGTCGGATCAGGGTTCCGTGGGCAAGGGCCTGGGATTTTCTCTGATTACACTGTTGCTTGGTTGGTGGGGAATTCCCTGGGGACCGATTTATTCCATCGGTTCTTTATATACAAACTTCTCCGGTGGCAAGAATGTGACGAATGACATTCTGAGCGGAGCACAGGGAGAATAAAGCGTTTTCAGCACGGAGAAATGCACCATTTTGTGACACAGTACATGCTGTTTGTCACCGTGGTTCAAATCGAACCTGCACAATTATGTAGCAGGAAACGCAGGTGGATCAGGTGTTTGTCAGGCCCAAATGAGGCATCGATTTATATGGCAGGAAATATGGTGTCAGTTACGCCGGCGTAAAAACATACCCCGTTAGTCAGAATTGATGGGGCGTGTATCAATATCGGTGTTTTTTTAAACTTTCGAATGGTCAAGCCGATAGTGGTGTATACCTGATATATACCGACAGCGACACGGATGATTCAGCGGGTTGCGATACGATGAAAAACAAGCACATCATGCCGACCAATCAGGAGAAGGTGATGCGAGAGAATGATTTCATCGTGTCCAAAACTGATCTGAAAGGACGCATTACCTATGGCAATCGGATTTTCATCGAATTTTCCGGTTATACGGAAAATGAGCTGTTGGGTGAACAACACAATATCATTCGACACCCGGATATGCCGAGATCCGTTTTCAAATTGCTGTGGGATACGATCAGTCAGGGGCGGGAAATATTTGCCTTCGTGAAAAACATGGCCAAAGACGGCTCGTTTTATTGGGTCTATGCCAATGTCACACCGGATTATGATCAGAGCAACCAAATATGCGGATATTTCTCCGTGCGCAGAAAACCAAACCCTCAGGCGATAAAGACCATCAGCCAACTGTACAGCAGTATGATGGAGGCGGAGAAAAAGGCCGCTGCGAAAAATGCCATCGCGGCCTCAAGTAAAATCCTGACGGACTTCCTGGCAGAGAAAGGAGTTAGCTATGAAGAACTTGTCATTGCTCTCCAGGGCTAGCCTGATCACTTCTTTATATGCAGTGCTGTTGTTTGGCACTGTTGCATGGTTGTATTACCAACAGCAACTGGATTTTTTTCTTGTCGGTGTCACTGTCCTGGCATTGCTGCTCAGTATCTATACCCTTGTAACCTCACTACGTGCAAGAAAGTCCGGCCGGATCATCGCCGAGATACAGAAGGTGATCAAAGAGGCATGTGCCGGTCGGTTTGGGAGCAGAATTACCAACATTGTCGGGCAGGACCATTTCGGACTGATGGCGCAGGATATCAATGACATGCTCGACCAACTGGAGACCTTTTTTCGGGAGGTCAATACCAGCGTCCATTATGTCACGCAGGGCAAGGTATTCCGCAAGCCCATGCATATGGGATTGCATGGTGGTTTTGTGCGTACCATGCAGGAGGTGGAAAAGAGCAATCAGGCCATCGTCGAAGTGCATCTGAACAGCAGCAAGAATGCGGTGCTGGGCGATCTGAATCAACTGAATGCCTCCAATCTGATCAAGAATCTGAAAGAGAACCAGGAAGATCTGGCAAATGTGAATCATGAAATGGAGGTTGTGCAGAAGATCTCCGGCAGTACCGCTGAAAAGGCGGTGGAAAGCAAACAATCTATTGGACGGGTGATTGGTGATCTGAACGCGATTGTCGAAATGGTAAACCAGATGGACAAGGCGTTCAAACAACTGAATGACCACAGCCTACAGGTGACCGGTGCGATCCGAAATATTGTCGAGATCACCGAGCAGACCAATCTGTTGGCGCTGAATGCAGCTATCGAAGCGGCCCGCGCCGGTGAGCATGGCCGTGGATTTGCGGTAGTGGCCGATGAGGTGCGCTCACTGGCCAATCACACCAAGGAAGTCACACAGGAGATCATGCCGGCGATTCAGGCGTTCAAGAATGAAGCGGAACGGATGATGCACGAATCCGAGTCGATGAAAAAACTGGCCAATGAGTCGAAGACAACCATATCCAGTTTTGAGGATAATTTTACCGAGTTTGCCGCGTCGGCGCGCAAGGCATATGAAAACATGACCTTTGCGCTGGATATGAGTTTTGCATCACTGGTCAAAATGGACCATATCATTTATAAACAAAACGCGTATCGCTGTCTTGAGTCCGGAACTGATTCAGATGAAGCCAGATCCGTCAATGTCGATCACCATAACTGTCGTTTGGGTAAATGGTATGACTCAGGAACAGGTGCACAGTTGTTCAGCACAATGCCATCCTATAAAGCGCTGGAACCTCCACATAAAAAGGTACATCAGAACATTCACAAGGCCATTGAGTGTTTGCGCGGGAACTGGGTGCAGGAACAGGGCTTGCAGGAAAAAATGGTCGGGTTTTTCACTGTCGCGGAAGAAGGCAGTGCCGAGATTATTCGAATCATTAACCGCCTGGTTAACGAGCGACGCAACAGTTATGCCGAGGGCGCGATGAATATCACAACATCGGATGTAAACAAGGATAATGCGGATGACGATGACAGTCTGACTTTCTTCTGATTCATCCTGTCTTCTTTTCTCACAATCGGTGCTTCACCATTTGACAAACCGCACGACAAATTTCTTTTGAATTAGACTCATTCAAGCTCTGTAAGTACGCGTATGTCCCGGATGACGGTTATTTGCCGCCGGTTACATGTACTTGCCGTTTTAACCGTCATAATTCCGTCACCTGAAAAAACAGTGCATGCAACTGATTGATAGTAGCGGATTTGAACCGATTCGCCGTATAATGGCACTGTATTTGCTTTTTCCACCGTATAGAGTAGTAGCGCAGGAGCACGGTGTTATGTTTTCCGGTTTGTTTCGTTCTTCCCTGATCATCGGCTTGATGATGCTTGTCCCACTGAATGCTGTTGTTGCAGAGGATTGCACCGGCAGTCACGATCCTGATTGTATGCCCATCCCGTTAGTCGTACAGGCGCGTTTTACCCTGGACAGCGGTTCCTGGTATCCGTTGTCGGAAGAGATCATGAAATCAGCGGTGATGGACACGGCATTGGCCAACCTGACCAACTCCGGTTTTTTCGCCTTTAATGACAAGGTGGCGCCGGAGGGCATTCTCGATTTTCGCATTTCCCTGATCGGACCGGCCCGTTCCATCAAGTTGACCATTACCCTGACTGTGCCGGATCAACCCAGTTTTATTTCCACCGCTTCCATGTCCGTCAAGGATCTCGACTATCAAGGTCTGTATCAGGCGTTTGAAAAAATCGGCAAGACTTCAGCACAACGCATGCTGGACAAGTTTAATGCCTATGTTTTACATGAAGAAGTGACAGACGATTACCGGGACGAAGACCGCCGTGCGCTGATGGCCATGCGCGATATGGGGCATGGCTATCGCGGCAGATCATATATGATGGCCTATGCCAACAAACGCCTGAGCCGCGAATAGGCAACCTCACTTCGTTGCCCGCCCTGCGACACTAATGGGCAACTTTGGGCCAGTACTTTTCGAGACTAAACGACGGACTGTGCGAGCCACGGTGGCATTGCCGGCAAACTTTTTCGGTCAGCCGGCCTTTCTGTGCAACAGGTGTAGTGCCGCCGCTTTTGACATGTTGTCCCGCCGCGCCATGACAGGATTCGCACTGGACCTGGGTCAGGTGCTCGGTAATCAAATCATCAATATAGCCGCCGGGTTTTTCAAAACCGACAACATGGCAGCCGATGCAGTTTGGATCGAAGGCCTTGTTGACGCGTCGCAGTGATTTGAAAGCGCGGGCATGGCGGCTTTGTTGCCATACCTGCCATGCGGTTGCATGACAGGTGCGACACTTTTCCGCACCGGCATACGGACTCACTCCGCTCTCTGAAGCCTTGCGCAACTCAACACGACGTAAATAATCCTGTTTTATTTCCTCATTATAATCTTTGTACCATTGTGCATACGCCGGTGAATCCGGGATCGATGGCGGCAAGGGGATCACTTCATGCTGAAAGGCGCGAATACGTGATGTGTGATCCAGCGACAGCCTGAGCAGCCCCAGGCGCATACCCCGTGAACCGGGTTGCAAGACCAGGGTGTGACCGACTTTTTGCGGTTCACCGAATTGTTCATGGCGGGACTTGATCAGCAGGATGTCCACATCCGTCAGTTTGAGTTGTTTGGTAATGTCAGCAAGCAGGCTGTCAGTGGCCAGGATAACCAGATCACCCTGTTGCTTGGCGGTATGCATGCGTGTCAGCAGTGTGGTGTTATCAAGAATTTGTGTTTGTTTGTCGGCAGCATGCATGCCGGTTGCCTGCGGCGGGATGGACATCCAGCTGAAGATATGCAGATGGAGATTGTTGCGTTGTATACGGCGCGAATAACGGAATGGTTTTGCCTTTTCATACCGGCTCACCCAGGGCAAGGGTGTATCTGCAAGCAGTTGTGAACCGAAGCTGAGATCCTGCGGTTGCACGGCGATGGCATCATAATGCATTTGGGCGATGCCCTGCAGGATGTATTTGTTTTTGATGGTGTCTGTCGAGTAGTCGGCAGCCAGCAGACCGCCGGTGGAGACAAGCAACAGATGTGGATATGTTTCCCTGAGCCGTGTCAGTATGGTGGCGCGACGGCGTATCCCGCCCAGATCGCCTTCTTTGGAACAGCCGCAGGGTTCCAGTTCACCATCCAGATTGCCGGTGTAGACAATAGTGACAGGATTATCTTCAGCGGCAGCAGTAAATGCTACCGGTACCAAACTGCACAGCAGCAGGATGAAAAATATTTTTTGTTGCATGTTCTGTTACATTCCGGGTGTATATAACCGGGTGCCTGTAGAAGTAATGATAGTCGATTAATCGCGATATCGTTTCTCCGTTAAAAATAGTTGCCATACATTGAATGTGTCATGCAGAGACCGGGAGTATGGTGAAGACACGAAAAGGCGATAACAAAAAATAACAGGTAAGAGGGCGCTTGTGTAACGTTAGTTACAATAAACAAAGTAAATCACTCATTTATTTAAAACATAGATTGCATTTATTAATCTTGACTTGGTCTAAGTCCAGGCATAGATTGATTAATGTGTGTTGATGATTGGTTGTTACTGTTATTTGTAACTGTGAAGTGGTTGAAGCGACTATCGTAATAAAAATATCAATGCAGCTGTCTTTGGTCGTTCGTAATAAGAATTAAATCCGCTTCGAACGTCAGCTTGTTCATATAAATCCGGTCTATGTGGTTGGCGTGTGTCCATGCAGTACTCAATACACTTGAGAAAACGATCGCGGGTGACGTTTCGTTTGTCTTGGTGTGTGTTGGTTCAGGCCATACAAGGGTTGCCTGCTGTTGTTTATTGCACAGACGATAAACCTGTCAGGAGGATTTATGAAACCTACGCCAAACGGCGTTTCGGGAGGGCGTCAGCATGGCCGATTGGCTATGCATAAAACGTCATTTCTCGGCGCTTTGCTATTTTCCGCGTGCCTTACCGGTACCTGGGTACCCACATCCGCGACGGCTGCACCGGTTGCACCATTGAATGCGGTCGGTGTGCCGGATGTGAATGTCATCGGTGTGCTGGATCAGAATAACGGTACAGATAACCGCTGGCCGCGCATTACGCGAAACGGACAACGTACCGCCCTGCAACAGCTGGGCAAGGCCCTGTTTTATGATATGCAGGTGGGCGGTGACGGTATCCAGTCATGCGCATCGTGCCATTTTCATGCCGGTGCGGATAACCGTAACACCAACCAGATGAGTCCCGGTCTCAAGGCCGGTGATACGGTGCAGGATTTGCTGAGTGCGAATGGCACATTGACCCTTGCGAATTTTCAGCACAACGGGGTCGGCGGTATCCCGGTGAGTGAAACGGCGAAGATCAATGCCGGCGCGACACCGGACCTGGCGGATGGCACACCGGGTGCGCCCGGTGGCAAGGCATCGCCCGCAGTGGATGTGAATGATGTTGTTTCATCGCAAGGTCCGCGTCTTGGTGAATATCAGGGGCTGACACCGGGTGCTGTTCCCGGTACCTACAGCTCAGTGGACAGCGCCATACTGGCAGCGGCTGACCCCGGGTTTGAGACCCTGTACACCGCACCGGCCGTTGGTATACCCCATACCGCACGGCGTGTGGAGCCGCGCAATTCACCTACGGTGTTGAATGCGGTGTACAACTTCCGCAACTTCTGGGACGGGCGTGCCGATGCCTTCTTCAATGGGGTCAATCCGCTGGGCTTCCGTGATCCGGAAGCAATGGTGAAAGTCTTTGCCAATGGAGCCGTGGGTAATGAACGTCTACGTATTCCGTTTTCATCACTGGCCTCGCAGGCGGTAGGGCCTATCGAAAGTGATTTCGAGATGGTCTTTCATCACTCTGCATCGGGCGGCGGCCGGCCCCATCGTGATCTGGGCAAGAAGCTCAATAATGCCCAGCCGCTGGCGGGGCAACTGGTCTCCTGTGGGGATTCACTGCTTGGCGGGATGACCAACTGCGCCGCACCGGGGACCAGTAACCGTGGTTTGTCCGGCACGTATGGCGTCTGGGTGAAACAGGTCTTTGATCAGCGTTTCTGGGGTGACGGAACCGGCAAGGATGTCTGTCTCGATGGCGGTGGTAACTATCTGGGCGTATCAAACGCCGCATGTACTGATGTGACCGGTACCGTCTATTCCCTGCTGGAGTGGAACTTCTCACTCTTCTTCGGTCTGGCCGTACAGGCCTATGAGGCGACGCTGACTACCGGCGGCACTATTGTTGATATCATCGCCGGCGGGATCGCCACCGGGACCATTACCAACACCAATGGCAGACAGACGAAGGTGGTGAATGTGACGGGACTGGCGCTGGATGCCTGTATTGCGGCGGTTGCGTTAAACAACAGCGGGGCGCAACAGGCGGTGGCCACTGACCTGTGTACCAAACACTATGCCAAGTTCATCCATCAGGGCGCAGTGACCGGCAGTGAATCGGCGACAGCCCCGTTTGGTTTTGGCGGCGTACCCGGCACTCCAATCCCTGCCGGTACACAGATTGGCGGTTGTCCGTTGCCGACCAATACCACCAACACCTCGCCGTCATGCAGTCCCAACGGGGCGGCGGCACAGGGGGCGATCATGAACGTGGATCGGGGGCTGGGTCGTTTCTTTGCCGGCGCAACCGGGTGCAGTGTCTGTCACTTCAATCCCGAGTTCACCGGGGCAACGGTTTCGGCGCTGACCGGCTTCGGTGCCGGGCCGCTGCTGGAGTTTGTACCGCCGGGTCAGCAGGAACCGATTGCGGTGATGGAACGCATGGTGGCCTTCAATGGCGCCCCGGTTGTCTATGACTCGGGTTTTTATAATCTGGGTGTGCGACCGACTCCCGAAGATATCGCTATTGGTGATCAGATCGGCGGCGTACCGCTGGCCTTTACCAAACTGGCCGAGGTGCTGGCCGGGGGAGATGCCGCCGGACTGGATATCAACAAGATCAATCTGGTGGGGGCCGAAATCCCGAATCTGATGTTGCCCACCTCCACCACGGATCTGACACCGGTGCCGTTCAACTTTAATGTGGCATGTGGTCCGGGACTGGTGGGTGGCGGTAACGCCAACAACAATCCCAATGCGCAGTGTGTGAACACGGTGATCCCGGGTGAACGGTTGTTACGCAACGGCGCCTTTAAGGCCTCGGGTTTGCGTAACGTGAAGTTCACCGGACCGTTCTTCCATAACGGTTCAAAGATGAACCTGCGTCAGGTGCTGGAGTTCTACAAGACAGCGGGTCACTTCACCACACTCAACTTCAACAATCTGGATGCCGGTTTGCGGATCTTTGCACTGAATCCCGACGATGAATCGGCAGTGGTGGAAATGATGGAAACCGGTCTGACCGACTGGCGTGTGGCGTATGAGGAAGGCCCGTTTGACCATCCGGAGCTCTGTGTGCCCCATGGACATGATCAGGTATCCGGCAGATCGGTACTGGTCGGTATCCCGGCGGTGGGTACCCAGGGTAACACGCTACCGCTGCAGACCTTTGAGGAGAGACTGGCCGGTGTGAATAACCGCGCCCACAATCTCAACGATGGTTGTACCGTACCGGGAGCGGCGGATGCCGGCAACCTGTCCTTAATTGATGTGCCGCCGTTGCAGGCCGCACCCTGAGCAGTTGACTGTTTGACCGGATATCTCCTCTCCGGACCCGCCGGTATTTCACCGGCGGGTTTTTTCGTTTAATCGCCTGTGATTTTTATGCGGATTGTCGATAGTGACACTGTTCGTTGTTGTGCCTTTTCCCATGAATAAAGTATGTTTGGGGTTTGTCGGGGAAAACGACACTGCGACGGCAATCGGCCGGGCTGAGGAAAGGATATGAGATGAGCGATGACAGTGTAATCAAGGCGTTACTGGCGGCGCTGGAACAGACACCGAATGATCCGGGGCTGCGCTTGCATGTCGCCGGCCTGTTGCTGGAAAAGGGGGCGTTTGCGGAGGCGGACAGTCACTATGCGGTGGTGCTGGCCGGGGAACCGGCCAATTTGCAGGCCCTGCAGGGGGCCGCCAGGGCGGCGCGTGAAATCGGTGACACGACCCGCGCAGCGGGGTATGCGACGCTGTTAACGGCGCTGGGCGGTCACCACGATAAGCCCGCGACCAATGAGAAACCGGCCGCTGATGACAAGGTGAGACCGTTTCGACCAGCGGCAGCCGGCAAGTCGGAAGCCGCTGACAAACCGCAAAAACTGCGCGTGGTGCAGGAGAGTGACAATGTGGAGATCGGCCCCTGGGAGGAATTTGATCCCCCCATCACCCTGGCCGATGTGGGCGGTATGGAGGAGGTCAAAAAGCGGCTTAACATGGCCTTTCTGGCGCCGCTGAAAAATCCCGAGATCATGAAAATGTACGGCAAAAGCCTCAAGGGCGGCCTGTTGCTGTACGGTCCGCCCGGTTGCGGCAAGACCTTTATCGCCCGCGCCCTGGCCGGCGAACTGGGGGCCACCTTTATGTCGGTGGGGCTGTCCGATGTACTGGACATGTGGCTGGGTGAGAGTGAGCGCAAACTTCATGAGCTGTTTGAGACGGCCAGACGCAAGGCGCCGACCGTACTCTTCTTTGACGAGATCGATGCCCTCGGGCAAAAGCGCAGCCACCTGAAACATTCAGGCGGTCGCACCATCGTTAATCAGTTGTTGTCGGAGATGGACAGTATCGGCAGCGATAACAAACATGTCTTTATCCTGGCGGCTACCAACCATCCCTGGGATGTGGATACGGCATTGCGCCGACCGGGACGGTTTGATCGCATGGCGCTGGTTTTGCCGCCCGATCAGCCGGCCCGGATCAGTATTTTGGAATACCACATGCGGGATCGGCCGGTGGAGGCGGTGGATTTTAATCAGCTCGCCAATGCGACGAATTATTTCTCCGGCGCGGATCTGGCTCACCTGTGCGAGTCGGCGGTGGAAATTGCCATGCATGAATCCATCGAGACAGGCACGGTGAGGGCGGTCAACATGCAGGACTTTAAAACCGCGCTGGCTGAAATTCGCCACAGCACCCGCCCCTGGTTTGAAACCGCGAAAAACTACGCCATGTTCGCCAATGAAGGCGGCGCCTATGATGATCTGCTCAATTACCTGAGTCAGAACAAACTGTGAGCGATTCCTCGGACGATTACCCGGATGATGTGCGCATCGCCGCCCGTTCGCTGGATCGGGCCGAGGCACTGATCGAGCTGGGGCGCTATGAGCAGGCCCTGCCGCTATTGGCCCAATCCCTGGCCGGGACCCCGGACGATGACTGGCTGCATTGTCGTATGGCCGATGTTTATTACCATCTGAACCAGCTCGACAAGGCCATGGAACACGCCGGCCGCGCCCTGCACCTCAATCCGCAGAGCGACCATCCGCACAACCGTCTGGCCTGGATCTATCTGGAGCGCAAGCACTTCGACAAGGCACTGGAACATGCGCGGGCGGCAATCAGTATTGATGCCGATGACGGCCATAACCTCTACTGTTTGGCCTGGGCGGAACTGCACACCGGCCATCACAAACGGGCACTGGCCGCCGCCGAAAGTGCGATCAAGCTGGACCCGGAGAACGGGGTATTGCACGGTCTGCTGGGTGATCTCATGCTGGAAGCCAATAAGCCCGCCAGGGCGGAAATCCATTACCGGGAAGCACTCAGGCACGATCCACAGAGCGCCCGTTCGCACTGTAATCTGGCTATCGCGTTGGCGGCACGGAAAAAACTGCATGAAGCCGCAGACCACTACCTGCTGGCCGTCAAACTGGAACCGGAAAACGCCGCATATCGTGAAAAGCTCTTCGCCCATGTACACCATGAATTGATGGATCTGCCGCTGCAATCGCAGGCGAAGGTATTGGCCAAACTCGATCCGGCTGTGCAGATGTTTTACCGCGACCAGCTTACCGGACGCGGCTGGGCGGAGCGGCTGCGCATTACCTCGATTGCCACACTGTGGATCCTCGGTATGTTGTTGCTGAGTCTGTTCTTTACCTGGCTGACCGGGGATGATGTGAGAAAACTGTCGCTGTTGGTGCTGGCGGTCTGTGTTGTATATATCGCACTTTTCATTGGCAAGCTGATTATCAAAATCATCGCCTCGCGGCATCGTGTGCGATACGAGCGGCGATGAGGCGAACCGGCATCCCGGGATGATTGTGCTATGGTTGCAATAATGCCGGCTGTACGGCGACAAGCCCCGCAGGCCGTTCCTGTCAGGATGTGACGTACTTCAGGGAAGACAGCGGCGAAACAGCATAAAAACCGGTATGACAGACGACAAATTTACCAATAATTGACAGGTTTCAGGGCAGCTGTTCTGTGTTCAAATGGCGACAGAACGTTGTCTGTACCAAAGTATTCCATGACTGAACGAGATTTTGAAATCAACCCGGATGACAGCAGCCTGATCGGCATCGACAAGGACCATGTCGCGCCCGGCACAGGCATTCGCTATAAAGAAACCCTGATTGAAAAATATCTGACGGAACACGGTAACATCCGCAATCTCTATCATGACGTGCTGTCCGCCTACCAATCCAACAATGCCCCCGAGTTTGTTCGCTTGCTGGAGCTGTTACACAATGATCTGCGCAGTCATCTGCTGGATGAGGCGCTGAATATGTATATCTACCTCAAGCACTATTACACCAGGGATGAAAAAAAGCTCGACATGATCCAGCGTTTTAACCGGAACATGAAAAAATCCTTCAAACAGGTCTTTACCTTTATTCGCCGCTTTACCGAAGAAGGGGAAGCCGTCAGGCATGACCCGCGTCTGTTATTGCAATTAATCGAGATGGGCAACAGTCTGGAAGTGCAATTCTCTGCAGAAGAACGTCATCTGTTTTGTCTGTATCAACGCCCGCAGGCAACCCCGGCGTGAGCGGGCGCAATGCGCAATTACTGCTGATCTGACAGCCTGTCAGGGAGCTGTGCTGATGACGGAAACACCAAACAGGCCGGCGTGTAATTTAAGCACGATCACATAGGCCAGCAGGGCGGCAGCCGTCCGCCAGATGCCGATCTCGATAAAACTGAACCGGTTCCTGCCTTGCAGGATAGCCAGGAAGGGCAGTCCTGACGTTTGCTGTTCAAATCGCTGCCAATTGGCGCCGTAGGCCATCCTTTGCTTGTTGTCGATGGATTTCATGCCGAACAGTGACAAGGCCAGAAAACCGCCAAAAAAGATCACGGCCGCCAGATCGCCGTTATAGACCAGATGGGTGGCTGACCAAATGGAGGTGCCGACAAGAAACGGGTGACGGGTTATTCGCAGTATACCGGTGGCTGATTCTTCTTTGTCCAACAACGCCTCGCCACCGAGGGCGGTGGGACTACCGGTCATGATACCGATCACTACAAACAGGAATGCAAGCAGGATCAACACAGCAGCAAGCCAACGCAGGCCGGTCACCTGACCCCATAATTCAAAGTAAGGCGAATGTGAGTAGGCAAAGATCATCCAGATCAGGCCGACCAGTGACAATACAGAAAAAATACCCAGATATTTTTTTTCACCAACCTGCAGGATTAACTTGTCGCGCAGACCGGTGCCGGAAATAAACATGTGAATACAGACAAAAAAATTCACGGCGACGATCAATGAAATCATCACACACTCCCCAAATTTTCACTCCTGTTGTTTAGCATAGCTGTTAAAGACGCACTGTAAACTGTCTAAAAAGGTCATTGACGAAATGCACTAATCTGGTGCAATGCATGAGTCGTGAAGAGGTAATACAGATAACTCAACTGATTAATTTTTGAGCTGCAAATGCAGGCAGATATCGGCGTGAAAAAAACAAAACCCGGTATGAACCGGGCTTTGATATAGCAGGATGGTGCTCCATTCGATCAGGCATCAGCCAGCGCAACAGCGAGCGCCGCTTTCTCTTTTCTCTCCCTCTCCAGCTCGGCCGCCTGGGACGCCGCCAAGACGGCGCGCTCTTTCTTGTCCTTGTTGATACCGGTAAACAGGGCAAACAGGATAGATGCAGCGCCAAACAACAGGGCCAGCGCCAGAGTGGCGAAGCTGATGTTGCTGAGCAGGTTGGCGGTGGTTGCCGAGATCGTTGCAATGATCTGCATATCGGACAGGTACACGGGTAATTTGAAGAAGCGGCTGAACAGCACAATAATCATGATCGAGCCCATGATCATTTTCACCATGTAGTCTTTGACATAGGTGGTGCCGATGGCGCCGAGTTGTACGCCGAACAGGGAACCGGCCAGAATGATCAGCGACAGGCGAATATCGACAAAGCCGTCCCAGGCATAGAACAGACTGCCGCCCATCCCCATCACAAAGGCGACCACCAGCTCAGTGGCGGAGGCCATCAGGGCGGGCACGCCGAGGACGTAGATCATGGCCGGTACGCCGATGAATCCGCCAACCGCAATGGAGGCGGCCAGCATACCGGTGGCGAAGCCCAGCGGGGCGATAAACAGGACGGAGACTTTTTTGTTGTTCAGGGCGCGGAACGAAACCATGGTGCCGGGGATGTTGATGGATTGCACCCAGCGGGCCAGACGCGGTGTCTTGTGCTCGGCAAGGCTGTCAGTATCATCATGGCGGGACCGCCAGGCATCACGCAGGACGAAACCACCAACGATGGCGAGGACGACAATAAAGACGACCGAAACATATAAATCTGTTCCGGTGTCGCCGAATTTAACCCGGATATCCGTCATGACGCCCTTGCCGACGAAGACGCCGACTTCGGCAAAGATGCCCATGATGACCCCCAGCTTGACATCCACCTGGCCGTATTTGGCGCGTTTGATGGAACCGACCAGCGCTTTGGGGAATTTGTGCGCCATGTTGCTGGCGACAGCCACGATGGCAGGCGCGCCCAGACTCATCATGGCGGGTGTCAGGACAAAGGCGCCGCCGGAGCCGATGAAACCGCTGACCATTCCACCGATGAAACCAACCAGAAACAGCAGCGCGACGGTGAGTGTGTTTAACTCAAGAAAATTAATTTCGGCCATCAGTTATGCCTGTTTGCGTTGTTTGGGTTTCAGGCCCAGGGCTTCCCAGAAATGACCGGTGAACGCGCCGTGTACAAAAGAGAAAGCGAAGGCAATCAGAATCGGGACGAAGAACAGCCCCTTGTCGCCGTGCAGCGTGGCTTTGGCCATCCGCAGAATCAGGTCACTGTAGGCAAACAGCAGCATATAGAGGGATGCACTGCCGACGCCGGTGATCCAGGCATAACGGGCGGCGCGGGATATTTCTTTGGCCGGTTTAGTGGTTTCGTTGATATGTCTTTCTGCAATACGTCGCATGATTTTTGGTTCTCCTGCCGATGAGAATTGATTGGCATATTCCTGATGAGAATAAAATATTCTATAAAAATCGTCGTATGGAATATGGCAAATAGGTTACAATCAGTTATCTTATTAAATATTAACAAGATATCTGTCGTGCGGACTTGAATTATCGGCCGGCACATTAGTAGTCTCTAATGAAATAATACTGTGGTGAATTCCTGAATGGAATATAAAAATCTTCCTGACCTCGAAGGTTGGGCCGCATTACGCGCTATTGTGGAAAAAGGCGGGGTCTCGGCGGCGGCAGAAACCCTGAATATCGGCCAACCGGCTGTGACCAAGCGCTTGCGGGCGCTGGAAACCTGCTATGGCCTGCACCTCATGGAGCGCAACGGCAATCGACTCAAGCTGACCCAGGCCGGGGAGAAGGTCTACATCCTTGCGGTGCAAACCCTGGATCGACAGTTGGCGCTGCGCGAAGAGTTGCAAAACATGGCGCGGGGCGAGACGACCATGCGGCTGGAAGTGACCTTCTCGATCGGCGAACAGTTATTACCTGATTTGTTGCTCCAGTTCTCCGAGCTCTATCCCCAGTATCGGGTGGAGAGCCGCATGGCCTATGGTCGGCAGATCCAGGCGGATTTGGCCACCGGTATGACCGTGTTGGCGCTGATGGAGAGTGCGCCGGATCACCCTGACATCCTGGTGCAAAAATGGGCCGATGATGAGTTGTGGCTGGTGTGCGGTTCCAATCACGCTCTGAACGGGACCGATTTGCTGCCGGTTGAGTCCCTGAAGGAGCTGAGCTATGTGCTGCGTGAAAAGCGCTCCTCACCGCGTGAGGCGCTGGACCAGGCCATGCAGCAGATTGGTATTACCGACCTGAAGATCGCCATGGAAGTGGGGTCGACCGATACCATTGTAGAGATGCTGGCGCGGGGCAAGCATGTGAGTTTCCTGCCGAAATTTGCGGTGGAAGACAAGGTGGCGGAAGGGGATCTGTACCATATCAAGGTCACCGGCTTTCGCATCATGCGCACCCTGTGGATAGCGCGCAATCGCTCCCAACTGGATCACCCGGTGGCCGAGGCCTTTATCCAGATGTTGCGCAACAACGCCGCCCGTTAGGCGATTTCACTCACCGGTTCGGGCAGGAGTTGCACGCCGGCCAACAGGGAAGAGCCGGGTTTGCCCAGGAAGTTGCCCTGGGCGTAGTCCACACCGATCTTGCGCAACAGATCCAGGGTGGCCTGATTTTCCACAAACTCGGCGATGGTCTGTTTACCCAGTGCATGGGCGATTTGGTTCATGGACTGGACCATGGCCTGATCAACATTGGTATACGGCAGGCTTTGGACAAAGGCGCCGTCGATCTTCAGTTTATCCACCGGCAGGTGTTTCAGGTAGGTAAAGGAGCAGAAACCGGAGCCGAAATCATCCAGGGCAAACTGGCATCCAATATCTTTTAACTGGGTAATGAAGCGCATGGCCGCCTGCATGTCCGCAATGGCGGCGGTTTCGGTGATCTCGAAAGTCAGTGCCGAAGGCTCAATGCGGGTATCGTTCAACAGACTGTTGATCATGGGCAACAACTGGTTGTCACCGAAGGCATGACCGGAAAGATTGATGGAAAAACGCACCGGTATACCGTTTTCGTGTAAATGCGCCAGATGTTTGATGGCCGTCCGCACTGTCCAGCGATCCACATGATTCACCAGACCGAAACGTTCCGCCGCCGGCATAAAGCCGCTGGGCATGATATGGGTGCCGTTGTCGGTCTTCATGCGCAACAGCACTTCATAATCCATCACTTCACCACTCGCCACTGACATGATGGGTTGATAAACCAGATGGAAGCGATCCTTGTCGACGGCGTCTCGTACCCGTGTGGCCCAGCCGATATCCTCGGCCATACCGGATTTTTCATAGTCACTGGGTTTATAGGTATGGATACAATTCCGCCCCTGGGTCTTGGAAATGTTACAGGCCAGATCGGCCTGTGACAGGGCATCATCCACGGAAGAGGTTTCACTGTTCACCATGGTAATGCCGATACTGCAGGTCACGTTAAAGGTTTTGCCGCTGTCCATGAAACGGTAACTTTCAAACAACTGGCGAATATTTTCCGCGACCCGTTCAGTGGCGGTGCGATTGACGTTATACAGCAGGATGGTGAATTCATCGCCGCCAAAGCGGGCCAGCAGGTCGCCCTCACGGACATGAGACTTCAACAAGCTGGTGCATTCCAGCAACAAACGATCACCGGCGGCATGGCCGAGTGTGTCGTTCACATATTTAAACTGATCCAGATCCAGATAAAGCAAGGCGCAAGCGGCGCCATTGCGTGCAGCGCGGGAGACAAGACGTTGCAGTTCCTGCTGGAAGTAGTTGCGATTGTACAGGCCGGTCAATGAATCATGCTGTGCCTGATAGGTCAGCTCGCGCTCAAAAATTTTCTGTTCGGTGATATCGCGAGCCGTACCGGTAATGCGCACGGCATTGCCGTTTTCATCGTAGAGGGGTTTGGCATTAAAGCTGATGTGTTTGGGGTTACCGTCGCGATCCAGGTGCAGGGTTTCGTACTGCAGCAGTTCCTTACCTTCCAGGACTTTGGCAAAGGCCGCCATGTCTTTGTCGGTGGATTCTTTGGCCTGAAAATCGGTAAAGGATTTGCCCAGCATCTCTTTGACGCTGTAACCATAGATACGTTGCGCGGCATTATTGAGATAGGTCCAGCGACCATCCAGATCCATACTCCAGACCAGATCATGTGCGGTTTCCACCAGATCACGATAACGGGCTTCAGCTTCCATCAGCTTGAGTTCGGCAGCCTTGCGTTCAGAAATATCACTGACCAGACAGGTGTAATAGATATCATTCTCAGTTTGCATGGCCTTGATTTTCATCGCTACATTGAATTTTTTGCCATGACTGCGTTTGCCGAAACTTTCATGGGTTCCACAAATGTCCTGGATGCTTGTACTGTTCACGGCGGGCAATAACCAGCTGACCGGCTGGCCGATAATTTCATGTTGCGGGTAGCCGAAGAGTTGTTCCGCGGCCGGGTTAAAGGTTTCAATCTCGGTTTTGTCATTGATGACAATAATTGCCTCGGCCGTGTTCTCAATCACTGCATTCACATAGGAATCCTGATCACCCAGACGGCGAAACAGTTTACCGAGCATTTGCACCATATAACCGATCTCATCCGTGGATTGCGGATAGAGTCTGGCGGCCATTTCACCATATGTTGTGGCGCCACTGCCGCCAATGGCATTTTCCACCGGTCGCAGGGATTGGGCCAGACTGCGGATGGCCAGCACCGTAATCACGAATCCACTTAAGCCGAGTAAGGCCCAGGCCAGCATAATTTCGGGCGACAAATAATGTGTCTTCCACCAATAGTATTTCACCATCGCCGTGGTGGTGAGCAGGGGAATATATCCACCGACCAGTAACAGCTTGGTCTTCATGCTCATTTGTTGTTGTGTTGTGCCGGTATATTGTCCCAGCTTGCCGAGCAGTGACAGCGCCATCAGGTAACCGGGCATACCGACCAGAATGGCGATCACCAACTGGAACAACATGAAATTCAACAGACTGTTCAGCGGCGCCATGCCGTCAGTGCTGATACCTGCCCAGTGTTGGGTGGTGGGCAGCAGAAAGATTGCCAATAAATGAAATGACCAATAGTTACCGCAGAAACCCTGAATGTGTCTGGTCAAGGCATCCGGCAGCGTGCCGCCATGTGGATGTTTGTCCATCCAGCGATAAACAGGTGTAAGAAAATTCCGGAAATGCAGACCGGCCCATACCAACAGAATCAGATAAGGGATCAGAATGAGCAGACTGGCCGGTTGTTGTATTTGGTTGGCATCGAGTCCGCCATAAATCACCGCAATAACGTAACCCATGACAGGGGCGAGTGCCCAGCTGAGGGTTGTGTAGAGTGCAAAACGCCTTATTAAGTCCCGTGGGGGCTTAGTCATTAATACCGTTTCCTGCTTGTTGTTTGTTATTGTATTGCCCGAAGGGCTGGGGGTGGTGAACAGCCAAAATCAACACACCGGTACATCATGGCAAACTTGTTTCTGCCTTTCCAGTTTGTACAAAAAAAGTTCAAACTGTTGCAAATCAAACGGATAGATTCAGGTTAAATAGTCAGGTTAATGCGTTTGGGATGTCATGTGATTGACATCAAAAGATTTTTTTAAATGAAAAATAAATGAAAATTTTTTTTCATTTGTTAGTATGTCCACAGAGATATGTGATGTATTTCAAACCATAAAGAAAAGGGGAGAATAATGAAACGTCGTGATTTTATTCAGGGGCTGGGCGCAGGGACCGCGTTGGCCGGACTGGGTGGCGTGAAAGTTGCTAACGCCGCACCGCAGTTTAAATGGAAAATGATCACCACCTGGCCGAAAAATTTTCCCGGTCTGGGCACCGGCGCCAACAATCTGGCCAAACTCATTCAGGCAATGAGCGGCGGCCGTATTGAGATCAAGGTCTATGGCGCAAAAGAGATCGTTGGTGCGATGGAAGTGTTTGATGCCGTTTCACGCGGCGTGGCGGAGATGGGTCATGGCGCCGCCTATTACTGGAAAGGCAAGAGTGAAGCCGCACAGTTTTTTGCCGCGGTACCGTTTGGTTTGAATGCCCAGGAAATGAACGGCTGGCTCTATCACGGCGGCGGTATGAAGTTGTGGGAAGAACTTTATGCAGATTTCAACCTGATCCCGGCGGCGGCGGGGAATACCGGTGTGCAAATGGGCGGCTGGTTCAACAAAGAGATCAAGACTCTCGATGATTTGCGTGGTTTAAAGATGCGGATTCCGGGGCTGGGTGGTGAAGTGCTCAAGCGGGCCGGTGGTACGCCCGTGAGTCTGTCCGGTGGCGAAATCTACACCTCACTGCAGTCAGGTGCGATTGATGCGACTGAGTGGGTCGGTCCCTACAACGATCTCGCCTTTGGTCTCTACAAGGTGGCGAAGTTCTATTACTACCCCGGTTGGCATGAACCGGGCACCACTCTGGAGGCGATCATCAACAAGAAGGCCTATGATACCTTGCCGAAAGATCTGCAGATGATTGTGACCAATGCCTGCAAGGTGGTGAATCAGGATATGCTGGCGGAATACACCGCCCGCAATAATGACGCCTTGCACAGTCTGGTGAAGAAGCACAAGGTCAACCTGCGTCCGTTCCCGGATACGGTACTCAAAAAACTGGCCAAACTCTCTGATGAAGTCGTGGCGGAAATCGCGCAAAAGGACAAGGCCAGCAACAAAGTCTACAAGTCCTTCGTCAAATTCCGTGACCAGGCTCGTGCCTGGCATGATATCTCTGAAGTGGCCTATTTCAGGGCGCGTTCCCTGTAAGCCCGGCGGCAGTTGGCAGAAACACCGGACCCGGGGCACGGGTCCGGTAATTCCATGGCGGAATCGCCGGAAAAGACAAGACATCGCCTCCGCTTTTGGCTAGGATCGCAGGTTTTCTGTGGACGTCCATGGGTACCCGGCGATGAAACGATATACCACACTCATTTTCCTGTTCGGCCTGCTGTCAGTGCCCGTTACGGTCGTGGCGCATCCGGAAAAAGCGGATAACAGCTGGTGGTGGGACAAGGCCTGGTGGGATGAAGGCCGGATTCCGGCGGTCACCAACCACCGTGTCAAAGTGGAATGGAGCAGTTACGAACGTAACGGTGTCGATATTCCCCTCATGATCGCCCGCCCGGCAGACGGAAAGAAATACCCGGCCGTCCTGTTCCAGCACGGTCGCCGCGGGCTGGACGATTTATTACAACGCCACGTCAAACGGCTGGCCGCCCGTGGTTTTGTTGTCATGGCCCCGGACATCTACAAGGCCCACTTTTTGGGTACACATCCCGTTGAACATGACTATGAACTGGAAAAGGATGTGGATGGTGCGGTGGATGTGTTGCTGGCGCGCAAGGACATCAGCAGCAAAAAAATCTGTCTCTATTCCCATACCCGCGGCGGCTATTACACATTGAAAACCGCCGTCACTTTCAAGCGACAGGAGAGGCAAGTTGCCTGTTACGTTTCTTACTATCCACACTGGCAGGATCCCAATGCACCGGAACCCTCCCAGGTCTATGGTTACGCGCCGGAGATAGAGCAACTCACCATTCCAACCCTGGTGTTTATCGGCGAAGACGAACAATACCAGCGCCGGCGTGTGATTGAGACCTCAATGAAAGTACTGCATGAAAAAAAACGACCGGCACAGTTGATTATTTATCCCGGCGTTGGGCGCGGCTTTGATTTCCGCCCGGAAAATGTTCGCACCTTTGCCGATGATTTGGCTGCAAAGGATGCAATCCAGCGGGCTGCTGAATTTATGCAACAATACCTGAAGCAATAACCGAACAGTGATGGAACAGGCGATAGTTAAAACAATGAAGTACCAAACAGATGATTTACGGATTCGCGAGATCAAGGAGGTCAGTCCTCCGGATCAGGTACATGGCGAATATCCCATAACTGATCAGGCCGCCGAAACGGTCAGCAGCGCACGGAATGCGATACACAATATTCTGCATGACAGCGATGATCGGATGCTGGTGATCATCGGCCCATGTTCAATTCATGATCCTGTCGCTGCGCTGGAGTATGCCGGGCGACTCAAAGCAGCGCGTGATCGCCTCAGTGATGATCTGTTAATCGTCATGCGAGTCTATTTTGAAAAACCGCGCACCACGGTGGGCTGGAAAGGGCTGATCAATGATCCTGATCTGGATGACAGCTACCACATCAATAAAGGCCTGCGACTGGCACGCAAGCTGTTGCTCGATATCAATGATATGGGTATGCCGGCAGCCACCGAGTTTCTGGATCTGGTCACGCCGCAGTATGTGGCGGATTTGATCGCCTGGGGCGCCATTGGCGCACGTACTACGGAAAGCCAGGTGCATCGTGAACTGGCTTCGGGGGTTTCCTGCCCGGTTGGTTTCAAGAACGGTACAGACGGCACCCTGCAGATCGCCATTGACGCGATTCGCGCCGCCAACCGGCCACACAACTTTCTTTCACTGACCAAGGCGGGACGTTCGGCGATTTTTTCCACCACCGGAAATGATGATTGCCACATCATCCTGCGCGGCGGTAAAAAGCCCAACTACGATACCGCCAGCGTGGCGGAGGCCTGCGCGGAATTGGCTGCCGCCGATCTGGCGGAAAAGGTGATGGTGGATTTCAGCCATGCCAACAGCAGCAAACAGCATGACCGCCAAATTGTTGTGGGCGAGGATGTCGCCCAACAGATCGCCGCCGGTAATGATTGCATCATGGGCGCCATGATCGAAAGTCATCTCACAGCGGGGCGCCAGGATGTGGTGGCCGGGAAGCCGTTGACCTATGGTCAGAGCATTACCGATGCCTGTATCAGTTGGGCGCAAAGCGAGCCCTTGCTGGAGACGCTGGCAAAAGCCGTACAGGCGAGGCGCCGATTGAAGAACTGAACAATATTTTACCAGGCAATCCAAACAAAAAGCCCTGTCGATCAGCGGATGGACAGGGCTTTGTGCTGTGTGACGGATTGAAAACGATGGTGTTTATCGATTCAGGCTTGAAGCCTTTGATATACCACCGCCGTGCATCGCGGTCTCGGGCGGCGCTTCAGGAAAGATGGCCAGCAGACCGGCCAGTGAAGCAACCACAATTAACAGTATGAAAATTTGCTGCATTTTCCTTGATTCCTTCTTCCATTTCAGTGCGGCGTGTCAGGCAGTAATTATAGCCTGTTTTAACCCGACGTGTTGTCAGAATGCGCCGATCAATCAGCAGGAATAATCCTGCATAGGGTAAGCCCGAGCAAACACGTCGGACATCACATGTTTTTCGTACTACTTGTTATGACAGGGGTGGATTGAAAAATCACCATGCTCTGCATGCGCCATCAATTGATGGAAGGTATTGCCGGGAACCTGGATCAGGGCGCGATGATCACCGCCTTCTATATATATGTCGCTATAATTTTCAAGCGCTTCATCAACCAGTACGTCAAAGCCATACGCCTCGCCCAGGGCCGGCACAGCGCCTTCCTCACAATCATAAAACAATTCAGCGATCTCATCCTCATTAGCCAACTGGAATCGGCGTCCGTACATCTTGCCAAGTCGTGCTATGTCAACGTGCTGTGTGGCGGGGACAACAACCATGATGAATCCGAAATCGTCAACCAGTACGACGGATTTGGCCAGTTGGTGTGGCGGGATATGGGCGGCTTCTGCGGTGCTGAGGCTGGAAATGGTATAGGGATGCTGTAAAACGGTATACTCAATGTTTTCCCAATCGAGAAACTCCTGCAAGGTTAGTGCAATTGTCATGACAATCTCCTTGTTATTACAGGGCGCTCGAACAACAACTCAGGGGAGAGTGCCCATCTGTGTGGTGTGCATTAATCATAGTCCAGAACAAACACAGATGACACGTTAATCAGCAGTTGAATAAACTTTATGGGCAAAAAAAATTCCACGCTGCCAAATATGAAGTTTGTTAACAAAATGCTTATAAATAATTTTACTGGCATGATGATTAATTGAGTTTATGTTGTACGGAAAACACATTAAAACAGTCTGTTAGCGCATGAAGTTTAAGTGTTAAAGTTAAAGAGTGTTGTATGTGGTTTGTTTTGGCGGGCTTTAAGCCGTAATGGCCTGCTATTTTATGTGAGCTGGATAAAACCGGATGAAACCGTTTCATGATCAGGTAATAAAGCGACCCGTGCGGGACGGGGCCCTGATCGGCTATCGCCTTGGTCGGGTTGAAAAACAACCGCATGCGATTGTTATGATTCACGGGCTGGCAAGTAACTCCACACGCTGGACAGAATTTGTGAACGACACTTCGTTGCAGAAGCATTGGGAATTGTTGCGTATCGATCTGCGCGGTCATGGTCTCTCTCTTTATCGAGGTCACATCAGTCGAAAACGCTGGTGTGAAGATCTGCGTGATGTGCTTGCCGCAGAACACTATCGTGATATCGTTATCATTGGTCACAGTCAGGGCGCCCAGGTTGCCATGCAATATGCGCAGGAGGATCAAACCGGTTTGCGCGGCCTGGTGTTAATCGATCCGGTGTTTGATACCAACCTGACCGGCACACTGGGAGTGGCGCGTCGCTTGAAATGGTTACTCTGGCTGGGTGTCCGGTTTCTGTGGCTGCTGAATCGGCTGGGGATACGCCGGCGCCATTTTCCCCTTCGTGATTTATATGCCCTGGACCGACGCACCCGCGACTATCTGGCGACACATCCGGATAAACAGATAGCCGATATCTATATGCGACCCACAGCGGACTTCGGATATATCCCGCTGGCCAATTATCTTCAGGATGTGATCGAAGTGGTGCGACCATTGGGACCGTTGCAGACGATTACCTGTCCGGTACTGGTGTTGTTATCCAAAGGGGCGACCATGAGTAATGTGGACAAAAACACACAAATCATCCGTCAAATGCCCAACAGCAAAATCGAATACATTGATGCAGACCATTGGTTGTTAACCGAAAAGCCGCAACAGGCGCGTGCGGTTATCGAGGCATGGGTGAATGGGCTGGGCCGGTGAACAGTCAGCGTGAAAAATCAGACGGCGTTATGGTTCCATGGACATGCGGCGGCGTACCGGTTTGAAATCCTTGAAGTCGTCCTGCTCTTCATCGCTTTTGATCTCGATCTCTCCATCAAAATACAGCCAGTGATTTTCTTCCTTAACGAAGTTGCTCACTTCGTGTAAATAACCACGGCCGTTATCGCTTTGATAGTGTGCCTTGAATTCGACGATCCCCATTTTATCCTTGATATCGCCCATTTCACTGCGCAGGATTTCCAGACCTGTCCAGTTCAGATGGTTGGTGTTCAGCAGCGAGATACTTTCCGGGCGGGAACCGGGGTGCCAGGTGTTAAGCAGGAATTTGTTATTGTTCAGCACATAGGCGCTGTATCTGGCGCGCATCAACGCCTCGGCAGTAGGTGCCGGTGTGCCTTCATGGTATGGCCCGCAGCATTCGTGGTAGAGATTACCGGAACCGCAGGGACACAATTCTGCATTACTCATCGAGTTTTCATCCGCAGGAAGGAAGAGAAAATATCACGACGTTCGGTTAAGTGGCTTATCATAAGTATATCGCAACGCATCAGGTGTACCCGATTAAAGCGTAGCCATTGTGGAAAAAATTTCCAAACTACCGCCGGCCGGTGTTTCGCGCTCTGCCGCTGAGATTGTACATACCGTCTGGTTTGCATATTATTTTTATTAAAAAACAGTATATTTCACAATAGTTTGTAAAATTTTGTAAGATTTCGCTGCTAAATCTGACAGCTTGTATCTTTTGCGGCCATTATGGAATATATCTTTAACAAGTTGATAATTGAACTAAACTTGATACTTAAATACTGTAAGGATATAAAGTGCGCATAGCCGTAGTCGATGACGACCAACACCTCGCGGAACTGCTCAGGATTTGGCTGGAGGAGAGTGGGCATGAGTGTGCCTATTTCCCGTCCGGTGTGGAGTTTACCCGCGTATTACGTCGGGAAAGTTACGATCTGGTTCTGATGGACTGGATTATGCCCGGTATGGATGGCGAGAAAGTGTTGCGCTGGATGCAGGAGCAGTCCATTACTGATTTGCCGGTGATCTTCCTGACCCAGAAAACCGGGGAAGATGATATCGCCCGCGTGCTCAATTTGGGCGCGGACGACTACATCACCAAACCGGTCAGGCAAAAGGAGTTACTGGCCCGCATCAATGCGGTGGCTCGCCGCGCCTTGCCTCAATCACAACGTGAAGTGATTGATATTCCGCCATACCGGATTGATCTCAGCTCTCATTCCCTTTACTGCAATGGGGATATGATCAAACTGACGCAAAAAGAATTTGAATTGGTGGTGTTCCTGTTCAAGAACATGGGCCGTTTGTTATCTCGGGGGCATATCCTGTCCAGTGTCTGGGGCCATGGTAATGAATTCAATACCCGGACGGTGGATACCCACATCAGTCGCATACGCAAAAAGCTGGATCTCATTCCGGAGAACGGCTGGCGGTTAAGTGCGATCTATCATCAGGGTTATCGCCTTGAGCAAATCGATCAGGATGAGATGAGGGTCGGTCAGGCCTGAACTTAATCCTGTTTTTTATTCTCTCCCAACAGCCGGCTGAGGGCCAGTAACGGACCCAGGCTGCCGCGCATGATCGCCCGCAAGGTTTCATTGTGACGTATCACCTCCGCGACCGGCGGACTTACGCTGTAATAACTTTCAACAAAAACCCGTCCCGCCGCATGCGGCAAAAGATAGCGATCACGAAAACGGCGCAGACTGGTCACTTCAGCGGTCAGGGGTGAGCCCCAGGCGGCAGTGGCGATAAAGCAACGGGTGTCGTCGGGTGGCGGTTCGTCCGGCGTGATGCTGTTGGTGACCTGATTATCGCTCGCATTGGCTTCCGGGGTTGCGCTGGTGACCATGGCGGCGTGGGTGCGTGGTGTGGTTGAGTTGGGAATCACCTGGATATTTATGGCAACTGAGGCAGCGGCTGCCATATCGCCCAGGCGACAAATAACGATTTGATTGGCATGGGTGCAACTGCCTTGTCCCGGATTGGCGGAATGGTAAAAGTGATCCGGCGGCAGCATATAAGTGACGGTCGTTTCCACGGCGGTATTACTGCCATTATTGGTGACCGTCAGGGTAAACGTACCCGGTTCGGTGGCGCGGATGGTACCGCTGTTACCCAGGGCCAAATGCAAATCGGCGCTGCCGGAACCGGTTTTGATGGTCCAGCCGATATCCTGCAAGACATAGAGCGCCAGGCCGAGCGAATGAATCGGGTCGGTGTAATAGGGTTCCATGGTCTCATTGGGCGTGGCGGCATCACTGAAATGCGATACCGAAGAGCCCGTTTCAAAGGTGCCGGGGGCATACATGTGTACGTGCGCCCCGGTACGCCCGGCTGACAGGGTGCTGCTGTTATTTTGCACATTGGTACCGGTCCAGTGCAGGTTGCCGGTACTGGTCACGGCAGTGAGGCGTTGACTATCGGACATGGAGGGAAAGTCTGCCGGTGTTGCACCGTGATTTTCCAGATGATTGACGAAGACATCGACCATGCTGTCCTGCAAGACACCGGCATCAGACATCACGGTCAGAAAACCCAGCCCGTGCAGGATTTCATGCAAGGCGACTGAGACAAAATCATTGTCGGTACCGGCATTGCCGTCCAGACCGTAGTACCAGTCGGTGCTGCCGAGGACAGTCTGGTTATCCACATCGGAGTTAAAGGTGGCGACAATGTCGTAACTGCCGTTGAGGTTCAGGCCTTTCAGCGCCTCGGCCAGGGCAATGGGATACCAGGTATTGGCCGTCCCGGCGCCAAAATCACTTCTCACCGAGGTGGGGCCGGCAGACCCCAGGGTGGCGCTGCCGCCATCACCGCCAAGGCTATTGAATTGGGCGTCAATGACGATGACCACATTACTGACGATATATTGAGAGGCGATATTGGCTGCATACTGCAGGGCGTTCAGGCGCGCCTGACCCAGTGTGACAGCATGGTTGCCGCCCACCGGGGTAAAGGGTGTCTGGTCATTGAAACCTTCGCCGCTGCCGTCAGAGTTCTGGATGATAATGCCGGCGGCCGAGACCAGTTGGGAAGCCAGTAACAGCAGCAGACTCAAACCGGTTTGGCACAGGCGATGGTGTCGCAGCATCAGCGACCTCCTGAACGGTAGTAATACTGGAGGTCGATCTCTTTACTGCCGTCCTGCAAGCGATACTGGTTAACCTGATTGGCACGGGCGGCGCGACGCAGGTTGTGTTGCCTGGCCAGTTCTGCCCGTTGCTCAGCCGTGGGGGGACTGAACTCACCGGTCACCGGGTCCTTGAATGCCATCAGGGCATGGCTGGGGGGCGGTAATGTCAGAACCCGGGTCAGTTGTGGGCCGGCGGGACTGCCCGGCAGCATGCCGAACCAAAAGGCCAGGGAGACAAAAAGTATCAGTAAATGCAGACTAAGCGCGGAGCGGGCCACAGTTTCATACCTTTAATAATAACGATGCTTCTATTAGACCAACCTATCGGCCGGACGCCGGCCTGACTTGATGTGTTGGTTTTAAATTGTGAAGCATCTGAATAAAAAACCCTGTTTTCCCCTTCACAAAGTCAAGCACGTGCCGATGAGGATCGCTATAATTGCCCGCTTTTGGCCTGAGTGAAATCCTGTGACCGACATCAATAAACTGCGCAATATCGCCATCATCGCCCACGTTGACCACGGCAAGACCACCCTGGTGGACCAACTGCTCAAGCAGTCCGGTACCCTGGTGACCCGGGGAGAGATCGAGGAGCGGGTGATGGATTCCAACGATCTGGAAAAAGAGCGTGGCATTACCATTTTGGCGAAAAACACCGCCATCAAATGGCAGGACTATCATATTAACGTGGTGGACACCCCCGGCCACGCCGATTTCGGCGGGGAAGTGGAACGTGTTCTCTCCATGGTGGATTCGGTATTACTGCTGGTGGATGCAGTGGACGGTCCCATGCCCCAAACCCGATTTGTGACCTCCAAGGCGCTGGCCCGCGGCCTGAGGCCTATCGTGGTAATCAACAAGATTGACCGCCCCAGCGCCCGTCCCGACTGGGTGGTGGATCAAACCTTTGACCTGTTCGATCGTCTGGGGGCGACCGATGAGCAACTCGACTTTCCGGTGATCTATGCCTCCGGGCTGGCCGGTTATGCCGGCAACACAGCGGAGGTACGCTCCGGCGACATGACCCCGCTGTTTGAAATGGTCGTCAAACATGTGCAGCCGCCACAGGTGGATGTGAATGGTCCGTTCCAGATGCAGGTCTCGGCACTGGATTACAACAGCTATGTGGGCGTCATCGGTATCGGCCGCATTACCCGCGGCAAGGTCAAGACCAATACCCCGGTGGCGATCATCGACCGCAAGGGCAACAAGCGAAGCGGTCGTATTTTGCAGATTAATGGTTTCCTGGGGCTGGATCGGATCGAAATGCCCGAGGCCCAGGCCGGTGACATCATCACCTTTACCGGTATCGAAAAGCTGAATATCTCCGATACCCTGTGCGACCCGGCCAAACCGGAAGCCCTGCCGCCCCTGACCGTGGATCAACCCACAGTGAGCATGACCTTCCAGGTGAATAACTCACCGTTTGCCGGCAAGGACGGCAAATTCGTGACCTCCCGGCAGATCCGTGAACGACTGCAGCGTGAGCTGATCCACAACGTGGCCCTGCGTGTTGAGGATACGGGGGACCCTGACAAGTTCCGCGTCTCCGGCCGTGGTGAATTGCACCTTTCTATCCTGATCGAAAACATGCGCCGTGAAGGCTATGAACTGGGAGTGTCACGCCCGGAAGTTATCGTCAAGGAAGTGGACGACGTGAAACAGGAGCCTTTCGAAAGCGTTACCGTGGATGTGGAAGATCAGCATCAGGGCAGCATCATGGAACGGCTCGGTATGCGCGGCGGTGAACTGAAAGATATGATCCCTGACGGCAAGGGCCGGGTGCGCCTGGATTACGTTATCCCTTCACGCGGCCTGATCGGCTTCCGTACCGAGTTTTTGACCCTGACCCAGGGCACCGGCCTGATGTACAGCATCTTCAGCCATTACGGTCCGATGAAAAACGCCCAGTATGGCCAGCGCATCAATGGTGTCTTGATCGCCAATGGCCCCGGCAAGGCCCTGGCCTACGCCCTGTTCAACCTGCAGGAGCGCGGCCGCCTGTTTATCGGCCATGGTGAAGAGGTTTACGAAGGCATGATCGTGGGGATTCACTCCCGTGATAATGACCTGGTCGTGAATCCCCTCAAGGCCAAGCAGTTGACCAACATCCGCGCCGCCGGCACGGATGAAAATCTCATCCTGACCCCGCCTGTCATCATGAGCCTGGAACAGGCACTGGATTTCATTGATGATGATGAGCTGGTCGAAGTGACTCCCCATCATATTCGCCTGCGCAAGAAGTTGTTGCAGGAACACGAACGCAAACGCGCCTCCCGGGAACCGAAGTCGGCCTGATGGCTTTGACTTCTGACCGCCGATCGTTATGATGGAGACCCGGTGCAATCCATGCACCGGGTAATCATAATTTAAGAATAATCACACTCGCATTGATGTGATTTGTCCGGTGTGTCGTTGTCCGGCCAAACTGTCCGGTTTAATCCGGTACATCTCTCTGCAATCAGGAGGCAAGGAAATGATCGGCAAGAAAAATGTTGTCTTTGGTTTTCTCTATCTCGTTTTCACTGCAGCATTGGGTCCCTACATGGTGTTCAACATGCTGCCTGACGTTGGCTCGGCCCAGGTTGAAAAGCAGGCCAAGGTCGGTCGTCTGCAACAACTCAAGAGCAGTAATTTCGAAGAAGATCTGGAACCCCTGTCAGACGGTAAAATCGCCCGCGCCAATACAGACGGCATTCTCGCCCTGAACAAGCTGTTCAATGCACAACAGCCGGTCGACCTTATGAAGGCCGGTCCCCACGCCCACGGCAATCTGGAAGCTGTTCTAAATATTCTGGCCGGATTAACACTCTGTTTTATTGCAGTCGGTCGGCGCTTTAAGCAGGCCATCAGTTGGGTCTTTATTGCCGGTGCTCTGCTTCACTCCGGTTTGTTATACCTCAGTGCTTTTGGGGTCGAGTGGTTCAATTTTCTGCGCCCCATCGGACCCGTATTGGTCTTGTTGGGATTATTGATGATAGGTGTTGCTGCTTTGATAGGCTTTAATAGCCGGCCGGTGGCCGATTAATGGAGATCCTCTATCCCGATATTCGCCCCTACAAGACGCACACCCTGGCGGTGCAGTCACCGCATGTATTGTATATAGAGGAGAGCGGTACTCCCACCGGTATCCCTGTCTTGTTTGTGCACGGCGGACCCGGCTCCGGCTGCGAAGAATACCATCGCTGTTTTTTTGATCCCGAGGTCTATCGCATCATTCTGTTTGATCAGCGCGGATCAGGTAAATCGACCCCCCATGCCGAACTGGAGCACAACACCACCCAGGCTCTGGTGGAAGACATGGAGGCGATCCGCGAGTACCTCGGTGTCACCAAATGGGTGCTGTTTGGCGGTTCCTGGGGATCCACCCTGTCACTGGTCTACGCAGAGACCCATCCGGAACGGGTGCTGGGGCTGATCCTGCGCGGCATTTTCCTGTGTCGGCCGCGGGAGATTGAGTGGTTTTACCAGACCGGTGCGGATCGGATCTTCCCTGATCTGTGGCAGGACTATCTCAAACCCATCCCCGAGGATGAGCGGGACGAGATGGTCCCCGCCTACTACAAACGCCTGACCGGTGAGGACGAGGTGGCGCGCATGGCCGCCGCCAAGGCCTGGTCTATCTGGGAAGGACGCACCGCTACGTTGCGGCAGAACAAGAATGTGGTGAATCACTTCGGCAACCCCCATACCGCCCTGAGTCTGGCGCGTATCGAGTGCCATTACTTCTACCACAACTCTTTTCTGGAAGAGAACCAGATCTTGCGTGATGCCCACAAACTAAACGGTATTCCCGGCGTGATCGTGCATGGTCGCTACGATATCGTCTGCCCGGTCGAAAGCGCCTGGGATTTGCATCAGGTCTGGCCCGAGGCGGATTTTCAGGTGATACCGGATGCCGGCCACTCCGCCACCGAGCCGGGTATCGTCGACGCCCTGATACGGGCGACACGGAAAATGGCCAACCGCCTGAAATGATTGGACTGTTGCAGCGGGTAACATCCTCACGGGTTGAGGTGGCCGGTCAGGTTGTCGGCGAAATCGAACGCGGCATCATGGTGCTGGTGGGGGTGCAAAAAGGGGATGATGAGGCCCGGGCCGAACGTCTGGCCGAACGCTTGCTGGGCTATCGGGTTTTCCCCGATGCCGATGACAAGATGAATCTGAGCGTGCGTGATATCCAGGGCGGGGTGTTGCTGGTGCCGCAATTTACCCTGGCCGCTGATACCCGCAAGGGCACACGGGCCGGTTTTTCCACCGCCGCCGAACCGGCAGTCGGCAAGCTGTTGTTCGAGTATCTGGTGGCGCGGATCCGCCAACTTCACCCGCAGACAGCTGCCGGTGAATTCGGCGCCTATATGCAGGTTTCACTGATTAACGATGGGCCGGTGACCTTCTGGCTGGACGTATAGCGAGGCATGATGTTTTACCGTCTTATTCTGTTAAGTTTGTTAATGCTGTCAGTCGCCTGTCAGGAACAGATGCAGGTCCCGGCTGATGAACGTTATCCGTGGCAGATCACCCTCACCACGTCCGGCAGCAGCAGCATCTTTGGCGTGGTATTGAATGAGACCCGTCTGGCGGATGCCGTCAACCGGCTGGGCAGGCACTACAAGATTGCCCTGTTTGCCGAGACGGAAGACAAATTGTCTCTCGAGGTCTATTACGCCGATTTCACCCGCAGTGGTCTATCGGGGCGACTGGTGCTGACCCTGGACGCCGGGAATGATGTATTGCAAACACTCAAATCCAAGGCCGGGCGCGGGGAGAGGCTGGAGAGCGGTGTGATTCAATATAAACTCGGCGCACAGGTGGAACCGGTGATCCGGGATCTGATGGTACGGGCCATGACCTATTTGCCCTACGCCGACCTGAAGCCCGAGGTGGCCAAAGCCCGTTTCGGGACACCGGCCGAGGTCATCCGCAGCCATGCCAAAGCCGAACACTGGCTTTATCCCGACAAGGGGCTGGATATGATCCTGACGGAAGAGGGGCGGGATATCCTGCAGTATGTGCCACCAAACCGTTTTGCCGATCTGGTTCGGCCGCTCAAGCCCTAACCGACTTGCTGTTTCAGTTTTACGGCCTTCCGTTTGAAGGCAGCGACCTGATTACGGCCGGCGTCCTTGGCCTGATACAGGGCGGTGTCGGCATTGTTGACCAAATTCTTACCCAGCGCCCTGGCGTCCTGATTGCGCTCAGGGTGAATCGTATCGCAACCCACTGATACCGTGATGTTGGCTTTGACGCCGTCGCCCAGTTCATGGACCTGTTCCGCAATACTGAAGCGAATACGCTCTGCAATATTCCCGGCCAGTCGGGCATCGGTATTGGTGAGCAACACGGCAAACTCTTCACCGCCATAGCGGGCCATCACATCACTGACCCGCATCTGGCTTTTCAGGATCCGCGCCACCTCCTGCAAGACCCGATCACCGATCAGGTGGCCGTATTCATCATTGAATTGCTTGAAGTGATCTATATCCAGGAACAGGCAACTGAGTGGTTTCTGGTTGCGCGCGGCGCGATCCACCTCTTCCACCAGACGCTGATCAAAGTAACGACGGTTATGCACGCTGGTCAGCGGATCGAGCAGACCCATCTGCTTGATCCGTTCTTTATTCAGGGCATTTTCAATGCAGACAGTGAGGATAGAACTGAACTGTTGAAAAAAGTCGGTGGCCGAACCCTGTACAAAACGGTTTTCCGCATAACTGCCCAGATTCAGCGTGCCCATGCGACGCTTGTTACGCATCAACGGCAAAATGGCGACACTGGCCGGTTTGCGGTCTTCATCCGGGAAAAAGAAATCATCATGATCTTTCTGAAACATATCCAGCTGTGGTGTGGTCTTGCCCGACAGATACTTGCGCAACTCGGCGGACTTGTTCACAAAGATTAAGCCCGGCATGTTGTTGTAATCCAGTCCGGCATGGGTCAGGGTGCGACGGATCTCATAGCGTGGATCGACCAGGGTGAGGGTCAGGGTGTCGAGTTTTGCCTCGCGGCGGTATTCGTTGAAGATAATGTCGATGAGTCCGGCCAGATCCGGGGCCGCCAGCAGTTTCAGCGTGATGCTGTGGAAGCGCAGAAATTTCTTTTCGTTCTCGCGGGCCTGGGTGAGATAGGCGCGGAGTTGACGCTTCAGGTACTGGTTTTCGCTGTGTAAATCAGCAGACATTAATCTCAGTGTTCCATTTTATGACTACCTATGGTTTCAATCAGGGAAAAGAGTTGGTCTTTGCTTACCGGTTTGCTGAGAAAATCATCCATGCCGGCCTCCAGACAGTTTTGCCGATCCTCGATGGTGGCATTGGCTGTCAGGGCGACAATAGGGACATGGCCGTTGTGTTCAAGATCGCGCCAGGCACGGGTTGCCTCCAGCCCATTCATATTGGGCATACGCATATCCATCAGCACAAGATCATAACGGTTGTTTTGCAGGGCGTGCACGGCTTCCTGACCATCAAGCACGCGAGTTGCCTGATGGCCTGCCTTGGTGAGGTAGGTCGTAATTACCTTCGCGTTGATATCACTGTCCTCTGCCACAAGTATATTCAGCGGGTTAACCGGTTTTATCTCTTCCCGCAGGATCTGACTGGTTGTTTTTTGATCAGAGATAAAACAGTCTGCCAGATCTGAAAACTTTATCGGCAGGACGATATTTTTATTAAATATTTCTTTGCTGCCTGTGTGCGACTGCACAGAAATGAGATGAGTAAGTAAAAACAGGTGAATTTTAGCGGGTTTTCGCTGTTTTATTTCCTGTGCGAGTTGGCGGCATTGCGATGTGCAGACAGCATCATTAATAAAAATATAGATTTCACTGTCAGCCGGCAGTGGATCCAGCCACGCAAACAGTTCCTGTGTGGTCTGGAAGTTTTGGTTTTTAACACCCATGTAGCGGCAGTATTCGCTGAAAATAACCTGGTGACTGTGACTGGTTTCCAGCAAGGCGATCTTTTGGGTGTCACTCAGCGGAATACGCTCAGGTTGTTTTTCCACAATGCTGAAAGGCAGTTTGAACCAGAAGGTACTGCCGATATTGGGTTCGCTTTCCACCCCAATCTCACCCTGCATCAGTTTAACCAGTTTAGCCGAGATGGTTGTGCCAAGTCCGGTACCGGAGTGGTTGGCCTGATGCGGACCATCCACCTGATAAAATGGTTCGAAGATCTTTGCCTGTTGTTTGCTGTTCATGCCCGGCCCGGTGTCGTGCACAGAGAAATGGGCGTGAATCAGCGCGGGGTCTTCTTCATCCGACTCGTAAGTGACCCGCACCACTACATCACCCCGGCTGGTAAACTTCACCGCATTACCGACAATATTCAACAGGATCTGACGCAATTTGTTCGGATCACCGCTGACGATGCGCGGCATGTCCGGTTGAACAAAACAGGACAACTCTATCCCTTTCTCATGGGCAACCGAGGCAAACATGTGAGAAACACCATGAGTTACCTCGGTAAGATTGAAGCGGTTCGGCTCCAGCTTTTGTTTACCGGCCTCAATCTTGGACAGATCCAGGATATCGTCAATCAATGAGTGCAGCGCACTGGATGACTGCTCCAGCCCCTTTACATATTCACGTTGCTCGGCGTCCAGCCGGGTGCCGGCAAGCAGGTTGGTCATGCCGATCATGCCGCTCATTGGTGTGCGTATCTCATGGCTCATGGCGGCAAGAAACTCACTCTTGGCACGGTTTGCCTTGTCTGCTTCGGCCTGGGCCAACTTGATGCGATTCAGCATGATCCAGATATAGGGTGGTAACAGCAGCAGCAACAATACATACATCACAATGTCGAAAATATTCGAATACCAGGTGTCCGAATACCACAGGACCAGCGAGAAGCCGATAATACTGGCGATAGTGGAACCGTATAATTGTCCTTGCCCATAGCGCATACCGTAACCGATGAAGGTCCAGGGGTAGAGCAGGAAGTAGGGACTGAACGGGCCGCCGTCTGTGATCAGCATGGAAATGCTGATGGAACTGAAATCGAGAATAATGGTGAGATAGGTACGCAGCGCTGAACGTGGAAAAAAGTAAATACTGATAAAGCCAACGATCCACAGTGTAAGAAAGGTCAGGCAGAAGACACCATAGGCCATGAATCGGGGTGGATAGTAATTGGTCCACATGGCCAGACCGATATGTACCGACACCAATCCCCAGATCAGGAGGCGGATGATGGACTGGGTAAACTCCGGGTTTCCCAGATAGGCCTCTTTGAGGCGTTGTCGGTCGAATCTGAACATAATCTGTATTGGTCAGTGCAGGCTTATCAGAAGTATAATGGATTTTTGGCTTTTAATAGGGGTTTTTGCATGGCAACCAAAGGCAAGCAGGGTAAGGTCAATGTGGAGTTCAACGCGGAGACCAAGTGCAGTTTCTGTGAAGGGTCAAAATGCTGTGTCTATACCACTCAGGAGATCGCTGCACCGCGCTCCATGGATGATTTTGACCACCTGCTTTGGCAACTGGCCCACAAGGACATGCAGATCTATAAGGATGAAGACGGCTGGTTTCTGTTAGCCCTTAATCCCTGCCGCTTTCTGAAGCCGGAGGGCGGCTGCGGCATTTATGAGACCCGTCCACAGGTCTGTCGCGATTACAGCAACGACTACTGCGAATACGATGCACCGCCGGAAGAGTTTTTTGAACATTACTTCCCGGATTATGAAAGCCTGCTGGCCTATTGTCGCAAACGATTCAAGCGTTGGGATAAACGGTTTACACAATAAAGTTTTGAGGACAACCCGGGACAGTTAGATGGACATAGAAAAGGTTTTCCAAATTAATAAAGCGGACATTTAGCATCTTTGCCTTGTGCCCAGGCACAAGGATAGGTTCCATGAATTTGTACTTTTCATGTGTATGCCGTTGAGTACGACCCTGGTTGTGTTGCTGTCGATTTTTTTATGTCAGCCAGAAAGCTATATTCTCTGAACTGGTGCAGGAATGGAACATTTTACTGAGTTGGGTTATTGGGGGTTGTTTCTCGCTGCGTTTCTCGCGGCGACAATCCTGCCGTTAAGTTCCGAGGTGGTTTTGTCGGCCCTGTTGTTGAGCGGCTGGTCACCGATGACGCTGGTTATGGTGGCAACAGCCGGTAATGTGCTCGGCTCAATAACCAATTACGCGCTGGGCTATTGGGGCAGCAAAACGGTGGTGAAAAAATGGCTGAAAATGTCTGACGAGGAATTTGTCCATGCGGAACAGCGCTTCGTCAAATACGGTATGGTATCGCTGCTATTTGCCTGGGTACCCGTCATCGGCGACCCCATCACCGTGGTTGCCGGGATCCTGCGCATACGCCTGTTGTGGTTTGTCTTGCTGGTCACTGCAGGCAAAGCGGCACGTTATGTGGTGCTTGCCTTTGCTGTTATACAGGCAGGATAGATATCAACCTGTTTGATATCGTGATGAATTACTGAATGCCGGTTTCATTAGCAACCGGTCAGAACAAGCTGCCAGGAACCTGTAGCAAAAGCGTCAAATGGATTTGGCTCGCTGGTGAGAATGCACAGTTTTTTGCCTGCAGCCGTACGAAATATCACCATCACTTCACCACCAGGGCGTTGTTGGTATGATTCAATCCTTACACTGCGTGGTTTGTCCTCCACCAGATCCTTTTGGTAGTCCTGAATAAAACTCTCTTTCTGTTCGAATTGCTCAAGAAAACCGGGTTGCTTGAGCAATCTGTGCAGGGTCTCCATGCTCTTCTGCAAAATATCGCGATGTTGTGTCGGTGCCGGTTGTTTCTCCGATTGATGGTTGGCATGAGCCGGTTTGTTTTTTTTCTCTGGCAGAATAGGTTGCAGGCGGACAGAGAATTTTTCCTGAACTGTATCTTGCGGCGGGATCGATTTATGGAGATTACTGATAACAAATAGCAGCAGACCATGCAGCAGGAACGACAGCAACAGAAATAAACCGGTGCTGATATGAGGATATTTTAATGAAATCGCCGGCGGCATCGTGCCATTCCAGACAACGCCGTTTTTGTAAAGTTCAGACTGCCTGGTCGCGATTCATTCAGGGCATGATGTCCCTAAAACTGTGGATGGCCTCAAACTCCTCCACATCCTTGTTTGGGCCCTGGCTGTCGGGTTTGTGTACGCAGAGCAGGTGGGCGATGCCGTAGCGTTTTGCGGAACGCAATACCGGCAGGCTGTCATCCACCAGCAGGGTGTGTTGCGGTTGGTAGTCCACATCATTGTGCAGTTGTTGCCAAAAGTCAGTTTCTTCCTTGGGCATGCCGTAGTCATGTGAACAGATGATTTGATCCAGATGATCATGCAGTTGGGTGCGATCCAGTTTCAGCATCAGACTTTTTTGATGGGCATTGGTAACCAGCACCGCCTTTTTATTGATGCTGCGGATCTTTGTTAAAAAATCCAGCACATGGGGATGAATGGCGATCAGATGATTGATCTCTGCTTTCAACAGTGCGATATCCAGTCCCAGCGTTTCGGACCAGTAATCCACGCAGTACCAGTTCATGGTGCCTTCCACGGCCTGTAACTTGGGGAAGAGTTCGGTCTTGGCCGCTTCGACGTGAAGATCATGTTTTTCCGCATAACGCAAAGGGACATGTTCACGCCAGAAATAGGAATCAAAGTAGAGATCCAGCAGGGTGCCGTCCATATCGAGCAGCACGGTATCGATGTTATTCCAGTTTATCATGGGCGGATTGTAGAGGATTTTGACGCAGGGATGAATCTCGGGCTGATGCTTCTGTGCAGATCGGCTATGCTTGAAAGGTAATGGACTTGTACATGTTACGAGGCATGAATGGCTAAGCGATTCTTTTTACTCAGTTTGTTGGGCCTGCTCTTGATACCGGTGGCGCAGGCGGATGATTATACCGTCGAAGAACTGGAACGCTGGTTTAACAGCGACAAGTTCGAACCGCCGAACCCTGTGGGAAATGTTAACGATGGTGAACTGGAATTCCTCACCGCCTTGCCGAAGAAAAAAATTCACCACCACCACAATTCTGTGACCATTCTTCCCAACAGCCTGCAGGACGGCTGGGTCATCGTAAAGCAGTGCCACAGCAATATCGATCAGGTCAGTGCGGCCCAGGTTGTTTTCAAACAGGAGCGTGTCAAGGATCTGCAAGTACTGGAATATCAAAATATCGGTCGCGCCTGGGTGGAAGGACCGACTGTGCAAATGACCGATATCACCGCCAATGCCACCATCTGTTTACAGGCCCGCACCCGTGCGCTTTATATACGGGACGATGGCAGTTATTGTCTGCGTAACGGGCCGTTTATGCGACGTTTCCTCGACGGTTATTACCCCATTCGTGTGTCTATGGACATTGTCTATAAAGGCACCGGTCTGAAGCTGGTCAACACCTTGCCGAAACAACAGGCGGGGTTCAGTATCTGGCAAAAACAAAATGAGCTGGGTTTTGATGCGGTGTTTGAAGGGCAGTTGCGCACCGAATTCAGTTTCGAAGTGGAAACCCTTATCTGACTTTCTTACCGCTGTAAATCCCTTTATTTTTTCCCTGCGCTGGTGTGCATGGGTTAAAACTGGCAAAATTTGTCGCATAACAATCTGTTGATACCGGTTAATCCCCTGTTCCATGCGTCGCCAACCGAAAATCCTTGAGACTCGCACCCTGGCCAGGACCCGGCTGTTTCATATTCAGGAAATGGATCTGGAGTTTGCCAATGGCGTCACCGTGCAATTTGAGCGTATGTGCGGTTCGGCGCGTGGCGCGGTGCTGGTGATCCCCATGCTCGACGATGATACCGTGTTGTTGATCCGGGAATACGCCGCCGGTGTGGAACGCTATGAACTGGCCCTGCCCAAGGGGCGGATCGAAAAAGAGGAGGCAGTCATCGCCGCCGCCAACCGCGAGATCATGGAAGAGATCGGCTATGCCGCCCGTGATCTGCAACACCTGACCAGTCTGACTCTGGCACCCGGTTACTCCAATCAGACCACCCATATCGTCCTGGCCCGTGATCTATACACGCAGACGGCCGAGGGTGATGAGCCGGAACCCATTGAGGTGGTGCCCTGGCGACTGAGTGAACTGGCGGCACTGCTTACCGAACCGGATGTCACCGAGGCGCGCACCATCGCCGCCCTCTACCTGGCCCGGGACTTTTTAAACGGCAATCGGCATGGATAAGCAGGAACTGAAAAAGCTCCAGGAACCGATCATCTCCCTGGCTATCCGCGCCGGGGCGCGCATCCTCGACTACTATCGCTATGGCTGCAAGGTCAAACAAAAAGAGGACAAGACCCCGCTGACCCAGGCCGATCTGGAGGCCAACGAGATAATTCAGAACGGGCTGCAAAAGCTGACCCCCGATATTCCCATCCTCTCCGAAGAAGCACATGACATACCCTTCAGTGAACGGCAACAGTGGAGCCTCTACTGGCTGGTGGACCCGCTGGACGGTACACGCGAATTCATCAACCGCACCGATGAATTCACCGTCAACATCGCCCTGATTGAAAACGGCCTGCCTATCCTTGGTCTGGTCCATGCGCCGGAACTGGAGTGTTGTTATTTCGCCAGCAGGGGACAGGGTGCCTATAAAAAGGCCGGCGGTAACAAACCGCGCCGCATACAGGTGAAAAAGAAATGCCGCAGCCCGGTGATTGTCGCCGGCAGCCGCGCTCACCGCACAGTGGACTTCAGCCGCTTTTTGGAAAACATCGGTGACACCGAAGTGCTCAGCATGGGCAGCGCACTCAAATCCTGTCTGGTGGCGGAGGGTAAGGCTGATGTTTATGCGCGACTGGGACCGACTTCGGAATGGGACACCGCCGCAGCGCAATGTATTGTGGAAGAAGCGGGCGGCCTGATCACCGACACCAACATGGAAAGGTTGCGTTACAACACCAAGGAATGTTTATTAAATCCCCACTTCTTCGTCTTCGGGGATCAGAATGTGGACTGGTCGTCTTATTTGTAGAGAGCAGAATTAATTAGAACTCATCTCAAAATGTCGTGAGCGCAGGTGAGACAAGGCAATAATGAACGAAAAAGCGGAGTTTTGTACATGGATTGTACTTATTTCGCGAAGCCCATGGATGGGCGTGAGCGAATGTTACACGCAGTAAACGAGCATTTTGAGTTCATTATTAACGCCGTATCACCAAGTACAACAATTTTGAGATGGGTTCTACAGAAAAGAGGGGTTGGGAAGGGGGCTTACTGACACTGACAGCGGTCATATACCGCCATAATTGATCGCAACTCCGCCAGTACCTGCTGTTTTTCTCTGTCAGTCAAACCATTCAACAGCGCGATGGGATGGTTTTGTTCCAATTGTTCAATATAGCCATGTACAGCCTTGCAACCTTCATTACAAAGACTTTCCACAGCGGAATCGACGGCAGAGTGAGCGAATGCAGGTAACATCAGTGTGACTGCTCCGTGAGATCGAGTGTGAACTATACCTCAATTCTAGTACATAAACACCCCCGACAAGCCCGGCCCCCGCCGGATTTGTAACGATTTGCGACGAAACAGCCCGCTGAATTGGATTAGAAAAACAGCATTTCCTGTCGAAAGCACTGTTGCAAATCCATGGCTGAATCATCCAGCGCTGTGACATCTTCCTCCGGTTTAACAACCGGGTTGGCTAAAATCGGCGACTCAACGTGCTCCACGTTCACAGTATACCGGGCCTTCTCCCCGGCAATTCCTTCCACAACCAACATGACAAATCCCTCTTTTGGTGGTGTCCTGTAAAAACCATACGCCGATTATGGGAAAGGGGCAAGGGGATTTTGGTGGAAGATCTGCCAAAATGACGACACGGAATGGCCGGAATTCAACGAGATTTACCCTATGCAACGATACATGTACCACTGTCTGCTGATCATCGGACTATTATTCACCAACTCAGTCAATGCGGCGGAGGAGTGGGATGGGAAATACGAATACCACACCTCACTGGGTACGACGGTTGGCGGCTCAGTTATCATGTTGATGTATGAACTCAGCGTCAGCAAAACAGATTGCACACTCAACATCGACGGTTATCAGACCATGGACAGAATCAAATGCCGCGCTGATGCCAAAGGCGATCAACTTTTAGTCAGGTTTAAGTCATACGCCGATGGTTCAGTCAAGAATCCTTTTGGGATCGAGATATACAAAGTGGATGCCGTGCTGTTTGAATTGCTGCGCAAGGATGGAAAACTGGTAACGACATGGAAAGCCGAACAACCGGAAAATCTGACGGAGCCGGGGGAGTATTTTATAAAGGCCGACAGCAAGAAATAATTGCCGGCGGGTTTTGGTATTTATCGAAACTACATGGTGGAGGCGAGTATCGCATTTTCATTCAATGTTACTTTGTTTCGCCCGCCACTGCGCGGCTTTGGCGAGTGACTTTTCTTTGCGTGTCCAAAGAAAAGTCACCAAAAGAAAGGACACCCCATCGGCTGAAGCGTGGTTGCGATGGATTTCATCCTGATCATTGGCAGAAGGGGCGTCCTGCCCCTCTGCCAATGCGCGGCATCCCTGCCGCGATTATTTGATGATGAAATGCATCTCAACCACTCGCCGATGATGGGGCCGATCCTTGCGGCAAGATTCTTGTT
>Ga0224511_10000028_pt1 | contig 59346 bp, 61 predicted proteins | sample SF_May12_sed_USG_2_FD_169988 | JGI IMG/M metagenome (GOLD analysis project Ga0224511, IMG submission 169988) | Sediment microbial communities from San Francisco Bay, California, United States - SF_May12_sed_USGS_8_1 | ecosystem: Environmental > Aquatic > Marine > Sediment | place: USA...
CATACCATTCGGGCCATGTCCATTTTAATGACTATCCTGGGCACTATTGATCGTCCAGGTGGTTTTCGCCATAAGGCGCCGTTCCCGCGTCCCATTCCACCTTGCGCCAAAACTCCTAAAGGACCGGATGGCGTCAATCCCGATACGCCATTAGGTGGCATGGCTCTGGGCTGGCCTGCAGAGCCTGATGATTTATTTGTCGATGACAAAGGCGAACCGGTGCGTATCGATAAAGCCTTCTCCTGGGAGTATCCCTTATCGGTACATGGCCTCATGCATAACGCCATTACCAATGCCTGGCGAGGTGACCCCTATTCGATAGATACCTTAATGCTGTTTATGGCCAATATGGCCTGGAACTCGAGCATGAATACTGTGGCCATCCGCGACATGCTCAATGACAAAAATGAAGACGGGGAATACAAAATTCCGTTTTTGATTGTATGCGACGCCTTTCAGTCGGAGACCACAGCCTTTGCTGATCTGGTGTTGCCCGACACCACCTACCTGGAGCGCCATGATGTCATGTCCATGCTCGACCGGCCCATATCCGAATTTGACGGTCCGGTGGACTCCGTGCGTATACCGGTACTGCCGCCCAAAGGTGAATGCAAACCGTTTCAGGAAGTGCTCATTGAGCTGGGCAGTCGCCTAAAACTGCCTGCATTTGTGGACAGCAAGGGTCAGCGCAAGTACAAGGACTATCCCGATTTTGTCGTGAATTACGAAACCGAACCCGGTTCCGGTATCGGCTTCCTTGCCGGTTGGCGTGGCAAGGGCGGCGAAAAGTTCATGAAGGGCGGGCCTAACCCGAATCAGTGGCAGATGTATGAGCAAAACAATTGCGTCTACCATTATGAAATGCCCAGGTCCTATCAATATATGCGTAACTGGAACAAGGGTTATCTGGAATGGGCACAGCGGCATCGCCTGACGCGTTACGCCGAACCTATCTTGTGCCACATTTATTCTGAAGTGCTGCAGCAGTTTCGATTGGCCGCGCAAGGCAAGACCTCGGGCAAGCAACCACCGGAACATCTGCGTGAACGCATTGAAACCTATTTCGATCCCTTGCCGTTTTATTACGAGCCACTGGAAACCCAGGTTACGGACAAACTGAAATATCCATTGAATGCGGTAACCCAACGGCCCATGGCCATGTACCATTCCTGGGATTCACAAAATGCCTGGCTGCGCCAGATTCATGCGCACAACTATTTGTACATGAGCCCCGAGTTGGGCCGCAAAGGCGGTTTTAAAGACGGTGACTGGGTGTGGGTGGAATCCATGTGGGGCAAGGTGCGCTGCATGTGTCATTTTTCTGAGGCGGTGGAACCTGGAACTGTGTGGACCTGGAACGCCATTGGTAAGGCCGCCGGTGCCTGGAATCTGACGCCTAATGCTAACGAATCCAAAAAAGGGTTTCTATTGAATCACGTTATTTCGGAAGAGCTTCCGGCAGATGCCAATGGTCAACGGTTGTCCAATTCCGATCCTGTGACCGGGCAGGCAGGTTGGTATGATGTTCGTGTTCGTGTTTATAAATCGGATGAACAGGCCGAAGAGACATTGCCTCAGTTTGCACCACTCAAGCCGGTGCCTGGGGAAGAGGTCAAACCCAAATCGTGGCTCGGCTATTTTGCCGGTAAGAGCAGGCGCGCATGACCCAGTTGGCGCTCGTTATCGATTTGAATGTGTGCGTGGGATGTCACGCCTGTGTTACCAGTTGCAAGGAATGGAATACCTCCGGTCCGGCCGGTTTTATGTCCGATGATAATCCTTATGACAAAGATCCCACGGGTACTTTCTTTAATCGCGTGCAGACCTTTGAGGTGGGACAATATCCCGATACGGAGACCGTGCACTTTCCCAAGTCCTGTCTGCATTGCGAAGATCCGCCTTGCGTGCCTGTGTGTCCGACCGGTGCCAGTTACAAACGGGAAGAAGACGGTATTGTACTGGTGGATTACGACAAATGCATCGGCTGTAAATACTGTTCCTGGGCGTGCCCTTACGGTGCGCGCGAAATCGACGAACATCAGAAGGTCATGAAAAAATGCACATTGTGTGTAGACCGCATCTATGATCAGTCCTTGCCGGAGAGTGAGCGTAAACCGGCATGCGTGCTGGCTTGTCCCACCAGTGCCCGTTTGTTCGGCGATATTCATGATCCGCGTTCCGAAGCGTCGATAGCGATACGGGAAGAAGGCGGTTATCAGCTGATGCCGGAATGGGGAACCAAACCGGCCAACCATTATCTGCGCCGGCGCAAAACGCGCATCAAGATACATGAAGATGAATTGATTCGTGCCGACAATCCGCTCAAGAAGGAGCAACGCGGACCGAGCAAGCCTGTAACCGAGCCGACCCTGGACGATTCCACCAGTTGGTAGCGGCGCGAGACATTATCTTTGATATATTAGGTAACCCATGCATCCAGCCTTCTCAGTTATATTTCTTACAACATTTATTGGTGTGGGTCAGGGCCTGTTTCTGGCGCTTTTTACCAGTGAGAGCTATGCCGCGGTAAAGTTACTGCCGCTGCAAAGCCACCAATTTTATGCCATGGGCAGTGCGGTTTCGCTTATTTTCCTGGGTCTTGGTTTGTTGGCATCGTTTTTTCATTTGGGGCACCCTGAGCGAGCCTGGCGTGCTGCTGCCATGTGGCGTACCTCCTGGCTGTCGCGCGAAGTGATTGTGTTGCCTATTGTCATGGGTCTGGTGTTTGTTTATGGCATGTCACATTTTTACGGTTGGGAACTAAAAACATTTGGTCTGAAAACGCCGGTGCAAGGTGATCTGACTTTGTTGGTCGGTGCGCTGGGTACGGTGGCAACATTCGGTTTGTTTGTATGTACGGGCATGATTTACGCCTGTATTCGTTTCTTGCAGGAGTGGGCTAATCCATTAACCGTAATTAATTACATTCTGCTGGGTGGAGCATCTGGTTTTGTGCTGGCGACCGCACTGGCCAGTATTATGGCACCGGCCTTAGTACAGTTCTTCGGGGTCTGGTCTATCATTATTACTGCGCTGGCTTTTGTGTTTCGTTTGGCCTCTTTGATTCGTAATGCCGGTTTGCGTAGTAAATCTTCAGTGCAATCGGCCATTGGCGTCAGTCATAACAAGATCGTGCAAAAGTCACCGGGTATGATGGGTGGCTCCTTTAACACGCGGGAATATTTTCACGGTGCGCCGATGTGGTTGTTCCGCTCCGTCAAATGGATATTTTTGCTTCTGGTATTTCCCTTACCGATTATGTTGATCAGTATAGGCATGGCGCAGGCATCAACATTGTTACTGATGTTGGCTTTTGTCGTGCAATATCTTGGACTCATCCCAGAGAGGTGGTTTTTTTTCGCCCAGGCCAATCATCCGCAAAATATTTATTATCAGACCATCGGTTAACGTATTGGTGATCCGGTTGCTTTTCGGTATTCCCGTTGCGCTTGGGGCAATAAGCGTTGCAATTCCCTGATACGAGTACTATCTACCGGGTGTGTGCTGAAAAACTCCGCAGCTCGAGTGTTTCCTTTTTTGCCGTTGTGTTCACTAAATCGTTGCCAGAAGGCGATCGCTTCTTCCGGTGGATAACCTGCGCGCGCCATGTAGAGCACACCGATATGATCAGCCTCCAGTTCCTGTTTGCGTGAATGGGGCAGCATCACCCCGAGGGTGCTGCCGAGACCATACGAGGAATTAATCAACGCCTGGGTTTCGGCAGACTTCTCGCTAGCCAGGATGCTGACCACTTGCCCCCCCAATTTAACCAGCATACCTTCCGACATACGCTCGGCCCCGTGACGGGCGACCGCATGGGCCACCTCATGTGCCAAGACCGTTGCCAGCCCGGCTTCTGTTTGGGTGATGGGTAGTATACCGGTGTAAATGCCTACCTTGCCGCCAGGCAGGCAAAAAGCGTTTGCGGTTTTGGGTTGGTCAAATAACACAAACTCCCACCTGGCCCCCGGAAGTTTTGCCACAGAGGCGACGCGCCGACCCACACGATTTACCATGTCCGTTAAATCTTTATCTTTGGAGATGGGGGTATTTTTTTTCATTTTTTCAAATTCACTGAACCCCAGTTGCATTTCCTCGCCCGAGCTGATCAAGAGAAGTTGTGATCGCCCTGTCTCGGGGACGGTTTCGCAGGCAGTTAGTAGAAATAATGAAACAATGAATCCGATAAAAGTAACTATTTTCATCATGCCAGTCTCCTCTAAACCTGTTGTCCGTAAAGCCTGCTGTAAAGTCCTTTGCCTTGCATGAGCTCCTCATGAGCGCCTTCTTCAATAATATGACCGTTCTCAAAAACGTATACTCGATCCGCCTGTTTTACCGCACTGAGACGATGGGCAATGATCAGAGTAGTGCGTTCTTTTAGGAAATCACGCAATGCTTGATGTAGTCGTGATTCTGTTTCGGTGTCCAGCGCTGATGTAGCTTCGTCCAGAATCACAACCTTGGGATTGCTCAATAACATGCGCGCAATGGCCAGGCGCTGCTGTTGGCCGCCTGACAGGCGAAGCCCCTGTCGGCCGATAACGGTATCCAGTTGTTGGGGTATGGACTCAATTGTCTTTTTCAACTGCGCCACATCCAGGGCTTGCCACAAGGCTTCGTCGGTATAGGAACCGCCCAAGGTTAAATTGTTCCGTACTGTATCGTTAAACATGGCAGGATGTTGCAAAACTGTTGCCACATTTTCGCGCACCACATCCAGGCCTATTTCCGTCACGGGGATATTATCAAAGTAGAGCATGCCCTCTTGGGCAGGATACAAACCAAGGATTACCTGGACCAGAGTCGATTTGCCACCACCACTGGCGCCGACCAGCGCCACTTTTTCTCCTGCCTTTATGTTCAGGTTGACGTTGTTTAAGACATTATCACCCCGGCCGTAGGCAAAGGAGACACCCTCAACCCGAATGCTCACAGTATTCTTATCCGAAAACGGATTTTGATGATGCGGGTAATGAGGTTCCTGTTTTAGTGTCAATAACTCGTTAATCCGGTTCAGAGCAGCTTTGGCGGCATAGAAGGAGTACTGCATATTCAATAACTCCTGTACCGGACTCATCATGAACCAGAGATAGCCGAACACTGCCATCATTTCACCTATCGTCAGGTTTGAAAATACCACCATAAGCATACTGATGGAGCGAAAGACATCGAATCCTATCAGGAAGATGCCGAAGGAAAAGCGATTGGCAGCGTCAGATTTCCAGGAATAGGCGGCGCTGTGGGTTTTGATGTTACGCGCTTTGTCGATCACATTTAACACATAATGACGTTCACGATTGGCGGCACGAATCTGTTGAATACCATCCAGGGTTTCCACAAGCGCCTGTTGAAAAATTTCAAAGGCACTATTCTCTTTTTTCTTTAGTGTCTTTACCCTTTTTCCAAGAATAACGGTGAAATATATTACTACCGGATTCATGAGCATGATGAACAAGGCCAGTTGCCAGTGCATCCATAACAGGATTCCCGTAATGCCGACCAATGAGAGAACCGCAATCAGCGTTTTGCTGACGGAAGCGCCAACGAAATCATCCACCGCATTGATGTCAGTGACAAAACGTGACGATACGCCGCCACTGCCAAGAGTTTCATATTCCGCCATGGAAATTGACTGCAGGCGTTGCAGTAGTGCTGCACGTATGCGAAAGGTGACATCTTTGGCAATCAGACTAAAGGAACGGTTTTGCCAAACCCCCAGTAACAAACTTGCCAGACGCAACACAATTGTGGTTGCCAGAGTCGCTGCAATATATAGTGTCGCGCCATGCCATTCCTGCGGAAAAACCTGATTCATGAGTGTTACCAGTGTGCCTGGTTTGCCTAATAGCACTTCATCGACCAGCAACGGCATTAATAAGGGAATGGGAACGCTGGTGACAACCGCCAACACGGCCACAACATGGGCATTGGCCAGATCCCGCCTATGCTCCAAAGCGACGCCGAAAATATAACGCCAGTCATAAGATTTGGCGCCGGTGGGACTCGACTCCGAGACAGAAGAGGGCATGTTCATTTCACGACTTTGCATCGAAGGTCTATCTTACCTGTAATTCGGGTCAAGCGGCAGGTAAACTGCTATGCTTATTTTTATGGTTGAAGTTAAATTACTGGTTCTGCTGGTTGTTGCCAATGGCGCTCCCATTGTGACCAAAAAACTGCTGGGAAAATACGGGGCATGGCCACTGGATTTCAACCGGAAACTGGCAGATGGTCAACCGTTGTTAGGTCATAGCAAAACTCTCCGTGGTTTATTGTCGGCGATCGGTGCGGCAGCCATTGTCGCGCCACACTTGGGTTGGTCCTGGACCACCGGCGCCCTGTTTGGTGTAGCGGCCATGATGGGTGATCTGGTTTCCAGTTTCATTAAGCGACGCAGAAAGCTTACCCCGCACAGCATGGCTCTTGGTCTCGATCAAATACCGGAATCCTTGTTACCCTGTCTCGCTGTGAAATCCGTGCTATCTCTCTCCTGGAGTACTATCGGAATAGTGGTTGTAATCTTTTTTGTTGGAGAGCTGCTTTTGTCACAACTGCTTTATAAGCTCAATATACGTGACCGGCCCTACTGAGATATGCTAACCCCATTGTGCAAATGATGCAGGGTGATTTCCGGCGGGCAATTAAAACGTACCGAAACTATTGATGTGCCCGCGCCGCGTGAGGTGTAGCCTATCATATTATGATGCTGCCAACGGCCCGAGCCCATACGCCTGGGGCAGCTGGCATCGAGAGTGATCGGAATGCCACCTGGCAGGCAAATTTGGCCGCCATGGGTATGGCCACACAACATGACATTAAAATCTGCGTGCGCTGCCTGTTTATAAATTTCCGGTGTGTGTGACAGCAAAATGGAAACTTCATGAGGGGGCACATTGTTTGCCGCCTTTTCAATGTTATCGACGCGGAAATAATGGGCGTCATCGACACCGGCAAGATGTATGGCATCACCATCGCGTTCCAGTAATACTGATTCATTTAATAATACCTGGATACCCATTGCTTCCAGTTCAGGGACCATATTAATACTGTCGTGATTTCCTAAAACCGCATAAGTCGGTTTTGTCAGGGTATCGGCAATGAGTTTCATGCCCTCAAGTGCAGCCTGAAAGGGACCAAAGGTGTGTGCCCGAAAATCACCTGTCATAACGCAGATATCGTAATCCAGAGTTGCCAGTTTTTTTGCCAGGGCATGGGTGGCGTCCCAGTGCATGTCCACGTGCAGATCGCTCAAGTGCAAAAGGGTGTAGCCTTCAAACGTTTTGGGCAAATTGGGCAGATGGATATCGTGATGATGAATCTGGTGCTTGAGCGTATTGCGTTTGCCCCGCGACCACAGACCGGAGAGCTTGATGCAATAGCGAATGAGTGCATGGGTGGAATACCAGTTCTCTGGATGAAAGAAATTAAGCCCTTTGCCAAACACCTGGGGCTCGGCATCTGACTCAATGCCAAGGCGCTGGCTGGCATGCAAACGCCCCAGGCGTTTCTGCAGAAACCGCACAATTTCTTGGTGATCCATAATACCCATAATATAGCGCTAGAATGACCGCATTAGACTGGTTGGTCTATTGAAAAAATCAATTACACTCGCGAGATTGGATTGTTCTCCGGCAAATCGTGATAATGTCGGGATTCCTGTCGCTGGCCAGCCGCGTAAAGTCCGCCACTTCAGTTCCTTGGTGCCGCAAAATACCGTATTTGCGGTCTGTCGGCAAACCTTACAAACTCACTATTTGCGTCGTGGGATAAATGGCGCTGTCAGTGTATTTAAAATAAGGAAAAATCAGGAAGTTAGCGTTTTCTTGTATTTAGGGTGTTGTCAGAAAATCTTACATTTCTTGGAAAATGGCAACTATCACTTCTCGGTAATGGATATAACTACATGTTTTTATTGGAGTAATATTAGTTGGTACCGATTTTGCTTTAGTCTAAATGAGTAATAGCGTCCGGGTTCCGCGGAATCCGAGTCAGATAATGAGCGCATCTAATATAAAACAAGCGCTAATAGATTTAGGAGTGATAGTGATGAAGTTGGTGAAGAGTCTGATTCAGACCCTGGCTGTTGCCGGCATTGTGGTTTTTGCCGGCATGACCGGGGTGTCTTCCAGTGCAATGGCCATGATGACGCCTGATGGCGAAACCCCGGCTAACGAGGGAGTGTGTGATGGGCTTAAAGGTGCTACCCCCGGGCTTTATGGTTTGTGTGTTGCCTACTGCGAAGCACAGGATCTGGACACCATTGACAAAGAACCGCCCAGTGAAAAAATCCTGGCTAACTACGAGAAGAAAAGACAGGCAGGTGACCCTGATATGCCTTGCATTCAGAAGCCGGAATGCTCCTGCGTGAGTAATGCCGAGTTGAGCGCCATGACTGCCGACGGTATGGGTAGCTGTAATCGTCTGATTACCAATAAGCTTACTATTACTGACAATGGCCCGCTGAATTTCGCTGATATCAATACCACCCCTGGCAGAGAGGCTTGTCGTTTCGTGGATACGGAGACATCGCCGATTACAGTGAGAAGTCAACGTTTGGCTGACGATGCGGATTCCACTGCAGCCCAAAAGGCAGAGGTATGCCGCGCCGCCATTGATGCGGCCTGCCTGGCAATTGGGCAGTAAGACAGTTTTTAGTCAAAATAATTAGCAAGAAATAACGGAGTTTTGGAGGAGTAAGTATGTGGGTATCAAGTAAAATTATTCGTACGGCCCTGGCGGTACTGTCGCTTGGTGTTGCGACGACCAGCGCCCAGGCGGCCATGGTGAACTTCACCGTTACCGGCACAGTATTGGTGGGTGAAGAATCCGGCAGTGGGAATGACTATCTTCTGTCGGCGGGTGATACTATCACGGCGTATGGCACCTTTGATGACAGTGCCCTGGTTGGTGGCACCGGCAGTGTGCTTTTCGGTTTGGGTAGTGGTAACAGCCTGACCATCAGCGCCGGCACTGCAACCCTACTCGCTTCTATGGACCAGAACTATGATGTTGATATAGGTTTTGGCTATTTCCCACAATTAGTTTTCGACGCCGGCTTGCTGGTGGATTTTGATACCTTGATGGTCTATGGGCAAAATGGCGCACCGGCCGATTTTGATTCCTATTTCCTGGGATTTAGCGATTTCGGCTCTATGTATGGCGAGTGGAATCCGAATGTCCAGATTACCGCAGTACCGGTTCCGGCCGCGATTTGGTTGTTGGGGTCGGGTCTATTGGGTCTTGCCGGTGTTGCCCGCCGTAGAAAGTAACCTTCAGCACATAGCCTATTAAAAACGCCCTGCTTTTAGCAGGGCGTTTTCGTTTCGTGGCTCTCACCTTCCCCTTGTTGTTTAAATGACACCCGTCGGGGCATATCAGCCAACCCGCATTTAGTCTTGGGGCATTCTGGCTAGATTCTTGCTTACATTTCATTACTAAATATCGAAGTAACCACCGCTTATACCATTTTGGATTTAGTACGGAATATGCTGAGAAAGTACTGGCAGTTATTTATGTGTGGGCGCCACCCGTGTACTAGTATTTATTATGTATATTTCGCAAACCAGCTAAATCCTGAAACCGAGGCACTGGATCTATGGCCAACAAAACGCATTCGCGAGCTAAAACATTCCCCGGATGCCTGCTAGTCGTATTGTGGCTGCTGGGTGCCTCCAGTGTTGTCCAGGCGAACCCTGAGAGCGGCACGCCCAAGGCTATTCGATTCGGATCCGTCGCTATGGATACCCCCGCCGCCATGGATAAGCGCCTGACACCGCTGACAGAGTACTTAAGTAGTACCCTAAAACGACCGGTTATCTTGAAACTGTCTCCCAGCATGCCCGACGCCATACGTCAGGTGAGCGCCGGTCAGGTGGAGCTGGCCTACCTGACCCCGGTGGCCTATCTCTCCGCCCATCAATCAGGTGCCCAGTTGATTGCCAAGACGGTCACGGCAGGTAAATCGTCTTTCCGGTTAATGATAGTGGTAGCTGACGATAGCCCTATTAAAACCGTGGCGGATCTGGAGGGAAAGAAATTTGCCTTTGGCGATAAAGCCGCGTTGTTGCAACGAGCCGTTGTGGTGGGCGCAGGCATGCCCCTGGAAAAACTGGGGCAGTATAAATTCCTCGGACATTACGACAACATAGTCAGAGGTGTATTGGTTGGCGATTACGATGCCGGCATTCTGAAAGATACCATGGCCTACAAATGGAAGAGCGAAGGCATCAGAATACTCTATCAGTCTCCGGAGTTGCCTCCCTACAACATTAGTGCCAGTAAGAACGTGGACAAGGCGCTGCTGATGCAACTGCAAAAACTGTTTTTGGATTTGAAACTTTCCAACCCAGAGCATCTCGCGATTATCAAGGCGCTGGATAACAATTATGATGGTTTTGCACCCACCGCCGATGCTGAATACGATGTAGTTCGCGAGTTGGTCAAACCATTTCAGCAGGGAAAAGCACCTAAGGAATAAAGCCGAGGGGCTGGGTAAGAAGTTATGAAAGAAAACAAAAACAAATCAGATAAATGGAAGCCGACGCGCCGCCTTCGTACCCAGGTCACGATGGTTTTTGTCGCTCTTACAGTCGCTACGGTGTGTGTGGTGACATTTAATGCCGCCAATCATGAATCCCAACGTATTACGGCGAACATTCTACAATCGGCCCAGGAGTTGGCGGGTAACCTGGCCACTACCGGTGCTGATTATCTGTTGGAACGAGACTATGCCTCTATAGAAAAATTGTTATTGCGTACCGGCCGTTTCCCCGGTGTTGCCGAGATTCAGATTGCTGACGAAACAGGCAAGATACTCGGAGATATATATCGAGGTGTCGACAATGAAATCAGTGCCCGTTACCGTCAGCCAGCACTGGTTGTGCCATCGCAACCAGAACAATGGCAAGTTATGCAAGGTGAAAGTCTGGTTGTCTGGAGGCCTGTTGAGCTGGGACATTTAATCGGCTGGGTGCGCGTAGTTTATGACCTGAAGGTGATTGATGAAGTTAATAAGCAAATCTGGCGCGACAGCATTTTACTTATGTTTCTATTATTGGCGACCACAGTTGCGCTCTTAATTATTATGTTGCGGCGGCCGTTACGAGCCATAGAGCAATACACGGAGTTTGCCAACAGTCTGGACAGTACTCAGGGAAAAGAAATGCCGGTGGAATCCAGTTCCATAGAGCTGAGTAACCTGGGTAATGCCTTGAATCACGCCTCAAAACGTTTAAGCACCCAAACAGAGGCTATTGTAAAAGCCATGAACGAGTTGGAGCGGGTCGCCGCCCTGCCAGAATATAATCCTAATATGAGTATATCGTTGGATGCCAGAGGTCTGGTGACTTATTCTAATCCTAGTGCCGATAGAATGTTGAAAGAAGACGGCAACCAGGCGCAGCATATTTTTTCTTACTTGCCTGACAATATCGATGCGCTGCGAAAAGAGTGTCTCAGCGCCAACAAGTCCAAAACAGGGGTAGAGGTTAACGCCTTTGGCCGAACATTGTTATGGACCTTCGCGCCAGTGGAGGACCAGCAAGTGCTACATTGTTATGCCACAGACATAACAAAGCGCAGAAAGGCGGAACAGGCACGCAAAGAAAGTGAAGATCAGTATCGGCTTCTGTTCGATTCGGCTAACGACGCCATATTGTTGTTAAGGAAAGGAAAGTGTATCGATTGCAATCGTATGGCCTCAATCCTGTTAGGTCTGCCGCGTGACTATATTCTTAATCAGCCGCTCACAAAATTTGCACCACCCCATCAGCCCGGAGGAAAAAACTCAGAACGCCTGTATGCGGAGCGTCTTGATGAGGCTCTTGCCGGCGAACCCCAGTCATTTGAGTGGCAATGTATAAACGCCAAGAGAAAACAATTCTATTCAGAAGTCAGTTTGAATCATTTTGAGGTAGGAGGGGAAACCTGGGTACTGGCAATCGTGCGTGATATTACCGAGCGCAAGACTGCTGAAGAGAAACTGTTGCATCAAGCCAATTATGACTCACTCACTGAATTGCCCAATCGCATGCTGGCGCTGGATCGCCTGTCGCAGGCCGTTAAACAGGCACACCGGTTGAAACGTAACATGGCGTTAATGTTTATTGATGTCGACCAATTTAAAAAGGTGAATGACTCGCTAGGTCATACCGCCGGCGATCAACTGCTTATTGAAGTGGGACAACGTTTGCAGGTGTGTGTTCGCGAAGGTGATACCGTTGCACGCCTTGGGGGTGATGAGTTTCTCATTATCCTGAATAATCTCAACGATGTTATTGAAGCAGAAGTTGTGGCCGAACGCATGTTGTCCGAACTGGCCAGGCCCTACCTGCTGCAATCCCAGGAACTCTATTTAAGCGCCAGCATAGGGATTACCGGTTATCCCTACGACAGCCACAGCCCAACAATTTTATTGCGTAATGCTGATGCTGCCATGTATCAGGCCAAGGAGTCGGGAAGGAATACGTATCGTTTTTATACACCGGAGATGAACCAGCGGGCCAAGGTCCGGCTGGAGATGGAGAGTCGTTTGCGCAAAGCTATCGAGCGCAATGAACTGTCGTTGAATTATCAGGCCCAGATCGATATCAGCCAGGAACGCGTTATCGGCGCTGAGGCCTTGTTGCGCTGGCACAATCCAGAACTGGGTTTTGTGCCGCCTGACCAATTTATCCATTTGGCGGAAGACATCGGTCTGATGCCGCAGATAGGTGAGTGGGTGTTGCGCCAAGCATGCCAGGACGCCCTGGTTTGGCGCCAGAAATTTCAGCTGCCATTGCGGGTGGCTGTAAACGTGTCACCAACACAATTTCGCGGTAACGCTCTGGTGGAAACTGTACGCGCTGTCATGGAAGAGTATCATTTGCCTACCGACTTGCTGGAAATTGAATTAACCGAGAGCCTGCTGGTAGAAGATGCGCCGGATACCGCCGCCACTCTGCAGGCACTAAAACAAATGGGTATCTGTCTGGCCCTTGACGACTTTGGCACAGGTTATTCATCTCTCAGTTATCTCAAGAAGTACCCCTTTGATGTGTTAAAAATAGACCGTTCCTTTATCAATTCTGTTATGACCCACCCCGATGATGCCGCATTGTGCCAGGCTATTATCGCGATGGCCGCTAGCCTCAATCTATCGGTAGTGGGAGAGGGTGTGGAAACCGAAGACCAACTGTCGTTCCTGCGCCGCTATGGCGCCCAGATTGCCCAAGGCTACTATTACAGTAAACCCTTGCCTATGACCGAATTTGAGACCTTCCTATTGGTGTGGAATACCAAACGCCAGGGTAAACGTGTGCCCACGCTGTCCTGACAACAACCTCTCAGATTGCGATGTAGTTTTATTGATCCCTATCAATGCCCGCGCCGGGGGATTGGCGTATATATAAACACAAATTAGCTAACCAAATTATTCGTTACAGGGTTCGGCTACGTTAGCCGATGGAGTGGTGACCGAGCCTATGGCCGACCCCTTGCAAAGGAGGTGATACCTATGGCAAGTGTTACCGACAAAACTGCTGGCATCGAGAAAGCCAAGACCAGTGCGCCACCACCACAGGCCCGGCTAAAAAATGACGATATCCACTCGCTGCTACCCGGTCCTGAACAACAAAAGGCCGAGTTGGCTGCCTACGAGAGATTGCGCCAGGAATTCACGAATCGCCTGGCCGAGGTACGCGAAAGTATTAACCGGGAGACTCTGAAGCAGATCGCTGACAGGGCCACCCAGGCACTCAAGGCCACCGGCAGTTACACTGCCGAGATCATGGAAAAGGCCGGGCGAACCCTGCAAAAAGATATTGCCAGCGCTTCCATCCGGCTGGGTGAGCAATGGCATAAGTTCTCGGATAAAACCGCGGATGTCTTTGAAGTGTGGCATGACCGGGGCAACGTGTTTCTGGGGCATGCGGCAAAAGCCGTAGGCGAGTGGCTGGAGGACGTGGGTGAAAAGGGCGAACATCCCACTTACCACACGGGAGACATGGCCATGGGTGGTACTTTTGAGTGCCGCGCCTGCGGTGAGCGCATACAGCTCAACGTGGCCGGCCACCTGCCGCCATGCCCCAGTTGCTATAAAACCAAGTTCCGGCGACTCTGACGAGAGAGTTCTCCTCCTCGCAGGCTTTCCCCTTGTTATTCCATTGGAGCCTGCCAAAAACGGGGTGTCCCCTACGCCCCGGTTTTTTTTGCCTGCATTACGGCATTCCTTTACTTACCCAAAAACCTTCTATAATAATTCATAGAGAATAAGCTTATTGTAAGAGGAAAATATGGCCAAAATGATCTGCCAGGCTTGCAGCCAACCCACCAGCACAAACTGGGGTGAGAAGGATCGCGTGCTTTGTTCCGACTGTTATTGGTCAGCGGAGCAGAATATTTACGAACAAAAGAGCGACAATACCAGCCAGGAAAACGCTGGCCCCACCAACACTGAAAACAACACCAGCAACTAAGCGTCATTCGCCTTCTTAAGGAAATCATGGCGCAACGGCGATTTTATTGCGCCCTATGAACCCATCTCCGATACGATCTCTATTATTATTTTGCTCCCCGTCGTCACCGGTAAAGGTAGTTGCCGGAATCCTTCTATGTGGCGGATTTGCTAATAACAATCCGCCTAGCGCGCCCTATCCCGCGTATCAATTAAAAATATTTGCTTAAGCCAATCGACAAAATGGTAAAAGTCTCTTTCGTGGACATGTTCTCGCCCGTAGTTAATGCTTCGTCTTCAAATTCATACAGATTGACTTTGAATGCTACATTATAGGTTGATGATTCCGAAAAACTGTCGCTCCAGGTAATGCCCAAACTTATCCCGGAAGTTGTGCCTTCCGTTTTTGCGCTAAATGTCTTAATTGTATTTGTACCGGGGTCATATTCCGCGCCAGTAAATGATACCTCACCATCCATATCCGCATAGGCAGCGGAATAACTCAATGCGCCGGAATCGCCAAAACGCTGGGTGTAACTGGCACCGACATAAAATCCGCTGTCCTTGAATTCAACATCCTGCGCGCGGGGAGCGTTATCTCCTGTGAAATCAGGATCAAGGACCGTGTCTAGTTTGGCATTCAGCGTTGCCAGTTTGTAACCCGCAAACACATTAAGAGAACTCGTCGCTAAAAAGCCCACGGTAAAATTGGTATCTGTGCGGCCCATATTAATAAACTGAGCCTCGTTGGCGCTAATGGTAAGTTCCTGATGGTCTTTGGTCGAGATATCATGCTCCACGCTCATATAAAAATTGTCTTTAAAGGCAGTAAAATTAAGCGAATTGGATACAAACAAGGGGCTGAATGAAATGTTTGCTATCTCAAAATCCACGGTCTGATACTTCACGCCGGCTCCACCACTAAATCCCCAATTTTCCGCATAACTATTGCCTGCCAAGGCAAAAAGAAGTACGAAAAGAAAACATATTTTTTTATTATGTAGCATCTTATTCTCCTTTTAAATTCTGGAAATACCTATATTAATGACAATGAGGCAACGATATTACCCGGCAAAATAGTACAGCATTCTCCAGTGACTCCCAACGTAATTATCCCTTTCCCATCTCCCAGTCAATTCACTTTAAATACCTTCTTCGTTATTTGCTGGTGGGTAAAAAAAAGGCGGGGCGGACTGTTTTTAGCAAATACACCGGACGCGCACCCATTGGATGAGGTCTGCCCAAACCGCCAACAAATACCGGCTCATCCCTGCGAACGAGGCTGGGCTAATAGAGCGCAGCGGGAACGCAACATGAGGTAAAGCAAGTAAGTGCTGACTTGCAAGCAGGGTAATGTGTAATATGGACAAAAAGGTAATCGTTATTCTGGTATATGAATGAAATCAATACCTGGTTAGTCGGTGGCGGTTTGGCGGTCGGCGCCATGTTTGCGATGGTGTTGCATCGATTTCGTTTTTGTCTGGTTGCGGGCGTCAGTAATTTTATGCTCATCCGAGATTCCCGTCAGATACTGGCTTTTGCGTCAGCATGGTTAGTGGCGATTGCCGGTACTCAGCTGCTGGAAATCACGGGAATTGTTGCCGTTGCTGATTCAGCCTATCGTGATCCGACGATGGATTGGTTGGGGGCGTCTATCGGCGGTTTCGTTTTTGGGCTGGGCGCCGCTTTGGCCGGTGGCTGTGCGGCACGAACACTCGTTAGAGCCATGGAGGGCAGTGCTCACTCCTTGATTGCGCTTATTTCATTCGCGCTGGTGTCTGCCGTTACCCAATTCGGTTTCCTGGAGCCCTTTCGCGTCAAGTTGACCCAGGAGACATCCATTGCATTATTGGCGGATGCGGGTATTGCTTCGCTTTTGTCATTACCGTCCTGGCTGGTTCTGGGGTTGGTGGTCACGGGTTTATTATTCTTTATTTACAAAATTGGCGATGGCCGTCCTGATAAACCCCTGCTGATAGCTGGTGGCATCGTGGGTGGCCTGGTAGTTTTCAGCTGGTATATTACTGGTGTTTTGGCGCAGGACGAACTTATGGTCGAAAGACCATCAGCAATGACCCTGTCCGGGCCGCTGGCACGCTTTGGTTATATGCTAATCTCCGGACAGTTACCGGCTTTATCTTTTACGACGTCATTTGTTATAGGTACGGCCGTTGTTTCATTGTTGTTGGCTCTAGTGACCCGCCAATTCAGGATTACCGCGCCTGCAAAGGGCATGGCGAAAATGGCGCTGCTCGGTGGTGCATTAATGGGCTTCGGCGCTATTACGGCATATGGGTGTAACATCGGCCAGGGGCTAAGCGGTATCTCGACGCTTTCGTTGGAATCACTCATTGCTGTGGTTTCCATGATTGCAGGGATTTGTGTTGTGACCAGATTGATGGAAAAGTATGCCTGATTGAAAATCTGGGTCAAATGCCGATTTCTTATAATATTGGAGTAATAAACAGGAGATAGAAGAATTATAATCTCAATGGCGCATCTATGATGCGCCCATAAATCCCATCCAAATAGTTTAATGCTAGCATCTCGTTGTGTTACTCGTATTTTAACCGATTAAATGCCTCAAGGCGCCAAGGCCTTAGGGCCACAAACAGTCCAAGATTCTTTCTTTTTTTGCCAGGTTTATCACAGTCATTGCGGTGGATGTTGGCGAACTCTTTGATCAGGGCCTCGATTTTTTGTAGCAGCAACTCCTGAGAAGCATTGGTCAACATTCCGCTGCTAAAGCTTCGGAGTTCACCAGCGTGCACAAATTCCGATGACAGAAATTCGTTGAGTGCCTTTTTTTGGAAAAATTGCTCAATGGGTCCATTGGCAAGCCAGCGAAAGTCTTCTTTTATTTTCAGCTTAATCCGGTTTCCAGGTAACAGATCGATCAGCCCTAGCTTGTCCAAACGCGCTAGGCAGCGGATTGCTTCCGCTTCGGATATGGCATACAGCGCAAGGATTTCCTGAAAACTCAAATGGTCACGCACACACGCCGCAACTAAAAGCAGCTTGATGTCTGAAACGAGTTCCTGCTCCTGGTCCCATGTTAAGTAAGAAATTCGGTGCAGCTCTGCTTCGTGTAAATGCATCAGGTCGAGCAAATCCATGTCGATCAGTGCACAAATCTTATCTATTCGGTCTAGAGTAAAGCGACGCCTGGCGAACATATCTTTGATGTTAGCCTCACTCAGTTTGAGATGGTCGGCGATATTGGCATAGGTTACATGACGGGCTCGCAGGGCGCGCTTGAGGACATCAATAAGTACCGTGCTGGCAGCCAACGCCCTTCTCCAATAATGTCGTAAAAGTACAATATCATTATACTATTAGTCGATTATTATTCAACCATTTTTATAAAAGTATACTTGAAAGCACTGTTTGGCCACACTCTCTCCTGCAACACACAAATAACTTAACTTGAAACAGGAGATATCAATATGAAAACGAAACAACTTGTACTGACCTCAATCACCCTCGTGGCCGTTGCGATCGGCTCTCCTGCGATGGCCCAGGGTTCTCTGCAGCACTTCGGTAATTCAGCGGGTCACTCTGCACAGGCTGCCGGCGAATCCATGGTCGGCACCGCTAAATTAACCTTCGGTGTTATCGCTGTGCCTTTCAAGGCGGTCGGGGCAGTCGGCAAAGTCAGCGGCAAGGTGGGTGATGCCGCCTGGGAAGCGGCTCATGCACCGGTAGGCGAGCCCTTAACGGTAACTGATGAAAACATCACTGCGGGCCCATCCCCTGACCAGATGTTTCAGAAGCAGGGAGGTAATGAAATATGATTAATCGGCCTCGTAATCTGCTTCTAACCTTCTTTGTTATTTTCTTGTCGGTTACCTGCAGTGCGAACAGCAGCCAGGCAAACCCTGAACCGCAATTCGATACTGCTGAGATCACCAGTTTTGCCAAGAAGGTAGAGAAGGAAATTGCCAAACGGGGCGCAAAAGTAGCAATCGTTGGGCGGGTCGGAAGGCCCGCCAGCGAGCTCCCGAAAGGGTTTCGCTACACGCATACCGGTTTTGGCGTCTATTCAATAATCACCACCCAAGATGGCAATGTAGTACCCGGCTATACGATGTATAACTTGTACCAGAAGAATGACAAGCTCAATGAAAGCAGTTTGGTGCAGGACTTCCCAATTGATTTTTTTACCGGGGTATTTGAATTGAAGGCAGGTGTTGTAATTCCTACCCCGGAAATGCAGCAACGATTGTTGGAGGTCATCGCATCGGACACCTATAAGAAGCTGCATAATGCATCCTATTCAGCCGTTGCCAATCCGTTCAATACAAGGTACCAGAATTGCACGGAGCACACCCTGGACGTCATTAATGCAGCGATCTATCAGACGGATGATATTGCGGTTATCAAGGCCAATAATAAAAAATATTTTGAACCACAGACGGTTAATGTCGGCCCCTTCAAAATGTTTCTCGGCGCCATGATGAACGAGGATATTTCGCTATCTGATCAGGGCGGGAAGGTGAAGACAGCAACCTATACTACAATTGCCAATTACCTGGAGAAGTACGGATTGGTACAGGAAAAATTTGTAGTTAACCCGTAATAGGGTTGGTGGTAATATTTGGGCGGATACATCTTAATGGATGTATCCGCTTTTTTAATGCCGAAAAAGAATGATAAAACAATATTCTAAATTATTTCGACGAGCTGTCTTTTTTGTCTTTGGGCTATGTCTCAGTTTTCCTTGTGCTGCCAATCACTCTAATGATCCCTTATATAAAGAAATTATAGCGCTGGTTGATAACCATGGTACTCAGACCGGCACATATGTTCTGGAAAAAGGTGAGGAAGCATTATTGGCGCGTGCCTGGTTGGCGGAACATGCGGTGCACACGATTGAAGTGCAGTACTTTATTTGGGGTACCGACAACATCGGTATACTGGCGGCTGAGGCCCTACTGTCAGCGGCGGAAAGGGGCGTTAAAGTGAGAGTTATCGTGGATGACTTGTTGATTGATGCGCCGGACAAAAGCCTGGTGGCCCTGTCGACGCATCCCAATGTGGAAATTAAGATATATAATCCAAATATGACGGTGGGCACGTCACTCCCGAAAAAAACATTAAACGCGCTAAAGAACTTTCGGGGAGTAAATCAGCGTATGCACAACAAGACTTTTATTGTCGATGATGTTGTGGGTATCACAGGTGGGCGTAATATGGCCGATGAGTATTTTGACTTTGATCGGCGATACAATTTTCGTGATCGAGATGTACTGCTGTTAGGGCCGGCTGTTCTCGATATCAAAAGGAGCTTTGACGAGTACTGGGATCATCCGCTGGCCGTTGCTATTGATCAATTGCTGGATAAACAGAAAAACAAGCTGACCCAAAACAACATACAGGAAATTTACCGAGAACTACATCAGCATGCTGCTGACCCGAAGAACTTCGCGCCAAATGTCAGGACAGCTCTTCAGAATATACCGGATCGCTTTGAATCACTGATAAAAGACATTGTCTGGACTAAGGTGCAATTTATTAGCGATCCCCCTGGGAAAAACAAGTCACACTTTTCCCTGGAAGGGGGCGGTGTTTCCACGAGAATGCTTAAAGACGCGCTAAGCCAAGCAAAAGAGCGTGTTGTGATTCAATCGCCCTATCTGGTATTGCTCGAAGATGGTAGGAAGCTATTTAAGGAATTGCTGGAGAGAGGAGTGAGCGTCAAAATAAATACCAATTCACTGGCTTCGACAGATAATCTCATGGCTTACAGTGGGTATCGAAAACACCGTCAGAAATTGTTGGGCCTTGGAGTGCAGTTATATGAGTTCCGTCCGGACGCAAAAGTGGCAAAGGATTTAATTGACCGGTTGCCTGAATTCGATGGCAAGACCCCGGTATTTGCCATACATGCCAAGACTATGGTGATTGACGGCAAGACGGTCTTTATTGGTACGTTTAACCTCGATCCAAGATCGGCCAACCTTAATACCGAGGTCGGCGTGTTGATTAATCATCCGGGACTCGCCGCTTCAGTTGAAGCTGCGATTGAGACGGATATGCGCGCGGAAAACAGTTGGGATGTGAGAAAGAGCAATCCCGATTATCATGCAAGTTTCTCTAAGCGAAGCAAATTATTGTTTTACAGATTATTGCCAATGGGTAAAGTGTTGTAAGGAAAAAGAAGGAAAAAAAGGGGTCAGGCCGGTTTTCCTTAGGAGAACTCCATGACTGACAAAGAGCAACAACCGCCGCCGCATTCCATCAAAAAGGAACCCAAGTTCTGCCGTTGCCGTGTATGCCATGAGCACTTCTACGGTGATACCATTGCCGAAGCACGAGAGGCCTGCCTCAAGCACGGGCATGAGCAGCATCCTGGTTGGGGTGCGAGTGCGTGTTTTTGTCCGGACTAATTCTGTTGTGTTTACTGATTTCGGTGCCACAATCATGTTTCGTAAAGACCTGGTGAACCTGTTACAGCATCACCCCCAGAGCCTGAATGATTTGGCACAGTTGTTGGAGATGAGTCAGCGCGATGTCGAGGATGACATTAGGCATCTCATGAAGAGCCTCAAGCATTCTGCCTATCGGTTGCAGATTACCCCTACGCGTTGTCGGAAGTGTGGTTTTGTCTTTCAGAAAGACAAGCTGCATAAACCCGGAAAATGCCCGCAGTGTCACGAGACCTGGATTCAGGAACCATTGATCGAGATCAAGACGCAACGCTGACAGTCAGCGATACCCTGTGTTGCTTGACGGCTAAGACGAGCCGTCATAAGAAGGAGCTCTCCTGTAGCAGGAAAATAGTACAATGCCCTATAAGACCCTTTCATCGCTACCAGGCAATATTCGCGCGCATCTGCCTAAGCGCGCTCAAGAGATCTATCGCGCCGCGTTCAATAGTGCCTGGGAGCAATACCGCAAACCGGAAAGCCGGCGAGGCGAGGTGTCTCAGGAGGAAATTGCCCACCGAGTTGCCTGGGCTGCGGTTAAACAGCAATACACCAAGCAGGGTGATAAGTGGGTGCGTAAGTGATAGAGGGATTCGGGGAAGGGGTTGTGGCTGCAGAGCGTTCAGAACACCCGGCGCAATAAAAATACTATTTCGCTTTATGTATTCTTTTGGGTGCTATAGGGGTGCAACTGCGCAGCCAGTTCCTTCCTGGCTGTTTCAGCCTGTTGGTAAATCTTACTTACTTTATTAAAATCCAGCATGCGAATGTCGCGAATGTCCGGTTTAATATAGATATCCGGTCGCCTATGTCGGAGTTTTTCGTTCAGAATGGAATTTTGCAGAATCTGAAAAGTGTTGAACGTGGTTTCAAAATAGCCTGGGGTATCACGACTGTCGGGTGTGCGTTCGCCTAGAACGTTAATAGCTACCACTACATCACAGTCATCGAAAAGCAGATCATAAGGCACGGGGTTAACGAGCCCGCCGTCTACCAGTACCTTGCCTCTGTATTTTACCGGCTCGAACAGGCCAGGAATAGCCATGCTGGCATTGATAGCGCTGATGAGATTGCCGGAGTCGAGCACAACCTGGCTGCGCCCCCAGAAATCTGTGGCAACTATTGTCATAGGAATTTTCAGTTGCTCAAATTGGGTGACTCTCAATCGTTTGGCAAGAAATGCCATCATTGCCTCCGAGTTGATCGGGCCTCCATGACCAATGCGCAAATCCAGAAATTCCAACCAGTGAGACACTTCTTCTTTCATCAGTGAATCAAGCCAACCCTCGTTCTTTTACACCGTGAGGGAATGGAGCAGTTTGCGTGCCAGCTTGCAGTAGTCTTAAAAACAATGGTTTAAGTAATTAGGTAAAAATTCGAACACAATTACAGTGTAGAATTTTTGTGTTATATCAATATATCCAACCCGAATTGGTGCAAGAATGATGAACGCAGAACGTAAGTAGAGTAGGGTTTCATGAATGCAGGAGGATGCTGTTATGGGTGAGATAATCAAGTTCGATCGTGCAAAATATTCAGTCGGGGACGTCGTTCATCACCGTTTGTTCAATTATCGTGGTGTAATTGCTGATGTTGATCCGACATTTCAGCTGACGGAAGAGTGGTACGAAAGCATAGCCAGGTCGCGTCCACCAAAGAATCGCCCCTGGTATCATGTGCTGGTGCATGAGACGGGAGGCATGACCTATGTCGCCGAACGGAACCTGGAAACTGATGACAGTGATGCGCCTGTTTGCCACCCGCTGATTGGACATTACTTTTCCCGGTTTGAGAATGGCCATTATGTGCGGGGCGGTCCTTTGATGTAGTTGCCCAGGAAGAATAGAGTCAAGGATTGCAGTACGGCATTTGACAAACCACCGACTCTTATTTGTTGTAAGGGAGTGTTAACAGCCCCATCAACAAGAAAGCCTATTATGATTCAGGCATTATTTATGCGGCCTCTCCAGGCAGAAAGCAAATTCAAACTATCTAAACGCTTAACGCAGCTGCCGGACCAGTACATTGCGCGCATGGCGGAAATTTGCGTCAACTATTTCCCCGATCAATCCCTAATGGAGCAGACAGTACGTAACCATCTGAAAAACGCGGATACGGTGCGCCTTGCCTTTTTACGTGACAGAGTTGTTGGTTTTTCTGTCGCATCGAAGTACAAAATGCAAACCCCCTTTTTCTCCAAACCTGTTAATGTCATATTCCAGCGTATGCTCTATCTCGAACCCGGTGTCTTGTATCGTGGTTTAGGGCTTCGTCTCCTCGGCGCTACCTTGCGCGACCTTTTCGGCTGGTTATGGCCATTTAAACGCCTGGTCGCGATTTGCCGTACCCAGAATCCTGTGGTGGTAAAAATTATGAATATGTATAACGTAGTCTACCCGCAATACAATCAACCGCTGCCTTCAAACATTAGGCAGTTTAGTGAAAGTCTGTTACCGATGCTTGGCGCAGAATCCCTTGATGAACGTTGCCGATTAATCGGCACTCTCAGATCATTTACTGGTAAGGATTATACGGATATTTGGAATCGTTATCTGCATCGCCGCAAGAGTACTTACGAGAAACTAATGTTGAATAGTGCTTTTAAGGAGGAGGAGGGTCGTGTTATCAATACTGGCGCCTTTGTGTTAATGGTGGCTTACGCCAAGCCTTTACGTTTTATTCGTTATCTGTTTCACTAAGCGGCCAAGCTGGTTCAAAAAATAAGTCAAGACGGAGTATTACCCATGTCAGAGCAACAATCTATATACGAGAAAGCGGTGGCGCTCATCAACGCCGCCAACAGCGAAGATCCGAATAAGGTGACTGTGGACGGCAAGGCATGGCCGAAAGAGCTGCTCTATTCTCATCGTATGTCGGACATGCTGGAGCGCTTCGCGCCGGAGGCCGATGATGCCATGAAGTTGGCGATCCGCGCGCAGCATATCCAGCGCTGGAAGTCTCCGCGTGATGCCTATCCCATGGACCGTATTGGTTACCTACAGTGGCGCAAGGATTTATACAAATTTCACGCAAAAACCGCGGGCGATTTGTTGGCCCTGGCGGGTTACAAGGCAGATGTTATCGACAGGGTAAAACAGGCAGTGGCCAAAAAGAGTATAAAGAGTAATCCGGACACGCAATTATTGGAAGACGTTACTGACCTGGTGTTTATTGAGCATTACATGTTGGAATTTGCCGGCAAACACCCCGAATATGAAGAAGATAAGTGGATCGATATTATTCAGAAAACCTGGAAGAAAATGTCTGATGAGGCACATCAGTTTGCACTTTCAGGAAGCATCAAGCTGCCAGAGCCTTTGGTTTCTCTGATTCAGAAAGCGGTCGCAGGCAGTTGATATAAGTCGAGAGGGGATAAGTAGCTACATAGGATATTAGTGATGATGGATATTCTGCAAACACAGATAGCGGCTAACACGATTCAGACGTGGTTGATTGCCTCGGTGGCGGCTGTGGTCATTATCGTAGCGATTGGCGTAACTCGCTGTTTAGTTGGTCGGCACCTGAGGAAGATTGCAGAGCAAAGAAGGCTTTCATCCTGGGTAATTTCGCACGCCGTGGTAAGGCGGACCAAGTGGCTGTTCGTGCTGTTTCTTGGGCTGTTCGGTGGCTCATTAGTGGTAAAGATACCGGATGCGACACGTGAAATATTTAATACTGCTGTCATCGTTGTATTGCTCATTCAAGTGGGCCTGTGGCTGTCAGTTGCTCTGCAGGTAGCTGTAGAGCAATATCGCCAGCGGCAGCTGGAAAAAGATCCTGCCAGTGTGACGACCCTGAATGTCCTGAACTTCATCGGTAAAATCAGTTTATGGGTTGTCATTTTATTGCTGGTTCTGGACAACCTCGGCGTAAATATTACAGCACTGGTCGCTGGATTGGGTGTTGGCGGCATTGCTATTGCCTTGGCGGTGCAAACCATTCTGAGCGATTTATTTGCTTCATTGTCGATCGTATTGGACAAGCCTTTTGTCGTAGGCGACTTTTTGATTGTTGGTGATCTTCTCGGATCCGTCGAGCATGTTGGATTAAAAACCACCCGCCTACGGAGTCTTTCGGGCGAACAGCTTGTGTTTTCCAACTCCGATTTGTTGAATAGCCGTATACGTAATTATGGGCGTATGTTTGAGCGCCGGGTATCATTTGATCTTGGTGTGACCTATCAGACCTCTCGTGAAAAACTGCTTATAATTCCTGAAATCATTCGTGAAGCGGTCGAGAAACAAGAGCAGACACGTTTTGATCGGTCCCACTTCAAAGAGTATGGCGATTCGGCGTTGATATATGAGTCTGTCTATTTTGTTCTGGGGTCTGACTATAACCAGTACATGGATATACAGCAGGCGATTAATCTGCATATTCACGAACGGTTCGAGCGGGAAGGCATCGAGTTCGCGTACCCAACGCGAAGCGTATTTGTTAAGCACTTGCAGTAAAAAAACCCTAGAAAGGCCAAACAGGTGAACTGGTTGTTAGATGCCGGTTTGATCAAAAGATTGAGAGGCATAAAAACCCAGCATTTTTGCGATTTCTGGCTTCCCGGTAGGGATTTTGGGGCCAGCCTTAATCCTGGACTGTAGTAAAAATAGACAGATCCATGTCTTCTCTGATAACGACTAAGACACAATGAAAAGCAAACGTATCCTGGGTATTTCTATTGGCTTTTCCCTGGTCATCCTTATTACGAGGACGGTGATTTTCTTTGGTATGTCCCGTCTGACTCAAATGCAGGCCGCGGCCGGACGCCAGGATCACGCGGGTTAAAACGATTTTATAGATAAAGTTCGCAGAGGTATTTTTGTCTAATTCCAGGTCTACCGCATTTTTATAGAATGCCGCAACTGAAGACTATGCTTAAGCGTTTGTTCATGCGACATCGGTGTAGTGTCAGGTATTCTTCAGTGTTCTTTAACAGATTGGCCTGTTGTGGCAGCGGGGTACGTACATGAAGACATTGGTGATGATTGCAACGGGTTTAACCCTGGCGATAGGTTTGTACTTGATCGTTCTATCCATGCTTTCCCGGAAACCTGCTGAACTGGGTATTAAGGCAGGTCAGTTGTTACCGTGCCCGGAAACTCCCAATTGTGTGTGCAGTGAATACTCTGGCGTTTCGGCATACGTGAGACCCATGTCGTTTTCCGTTTCAAGTGAGGTCGCATGGAACAAGGCAAGGCTGGCCGTGCTGGGTGCAGGCGGTAAAATACTAACGGAGCAGCTGGGTTATCTTCATGTCAGATTCGTTACACCAATCTTCCTTTTTATTGATGATGTGGAGTTACGGTTGGATGAGGGAGGCAGGGTAATTCATATTCGGTCTGCCTCACGAGTGGGGCGCTCAGACCTTGGGCTTAATAGAAAAAGAGTGGCAAGAATAAGAGAACTGTTTGAGAAAGAAGAATAACAGTCACAGAGGCAGGAGTGGGAGACAGAGTTAGTCTTCTCTGGGCACCTCCAACGCTATTTTTCTGTTGGTAAAGCTTGAATGACTGTTCTACTATAGTCACTCCAAAAAGAGTTTTTGAGTAGTCGAGCCATGTTTCGTATTCGTAAGATTTATGACGATGCTTCACCGCGCAATCGTAGCGCCATCGAACAGGTGTTGGAGATTCTGCGCCAGCAATTTCCCGGCGCACGCCCGGTAGAGTTCGATAAACTACCGAAACAACTGACCGATCCCCTTAAGTATAAATATCGTTCCGTACTGCTGGTGGCAGAGGATGGAATGGACAACGTCAAGGGATTTGCCATGTTGTTACATATGCCTGATATTGAGATCGTGTATCTGGAGTTGGTATCGGCAGCACCGGGTGGTACAGGTGGAGGTATAGGCAGCGCTCTGTATGAGCGAGTGCGCGAGGAAGCACTGTCACTTAATGTTTACGGCATATTTTTCGAATGTAGTGTCGATGACCCGAAAGTTATTCAAGGCCCGGAGACGTTGAAGCAGAACATAGCGCGACTACGATTTTATGAGCGATACGGCGCCAGACCGATAATTAACAATGTCTATGCCTCACCAGTTAACGAAGGGGATCAAGATCTTTATTACTTGGTATTCGACGATATCGGCCAGGGAGTCACTCTCAGGCGGCAGATAGCACGTAAGGTAGTGCGCGCTATCCTGGAACGTAAGTACTCTGATGTTATACCAAAAAAACAAATTGATGAGGTGGTTAACTCATTTCGCGATGATCCAATACGGCTCCGTGAACCACGTTATCTTAATCCAAAAAAGTTCAGCGATACTTTGCCGAAAACAAAGGGCATAGCCTTAATTGTTAATGAGGGACATGATATTCATCACGTCAGGGACCATGGTTATGTTGAGGCGCCCGTCAGACTGTCAGCTATATTGCATCACTTGAATAAAACCAGTTTGTTTACTCGTATCAATCCAAAACGCACACCAGAGAAATACATAAAAGCGGTACATGATCACAATTTTGTGCATTATCTGCGTCGTGCTTGTGCCCGCTTGCCCATGGGGAAATCCATTTATCCAATAATATTTCCCATTCGTAATGTAGCAAGGCCACCGAAAGACTTCGAGTTACAGGTGGGTTATTATTGCGTTGATACCTTTACGCCGCTTAATCATAACGCCTATCTGGCAGCTCGGGGTGCGGTGGATTGTGCAGTTACAGGCGCCAATGCCATTCTTGAAGGGTTTGATATCGCCTATGCCTTGGTGCGTCCGCCCGGGCATCACGCCGAACGGCGAGCGTTTGGCGGATTCTGTTATTTTAATTCTGCTGCAGTTGCCGCCAATTACCTGAGCAGTTATGGCCGCGTGGCTGTTCTGGATGTGGATTTTCATCATGGTAATGGCACCCAGAATATTTTCTATCAACGCGCTGATGTCTTTACTGTATCTATCCATGGTGATCCGCATTTTGCATATCCACATTTTTCCGGTTTTGCCGATGAAAAAGGCGAAGGAGACGGCATGGGCTATAATTTGAATTTACCGTTGCCGGAAAAAACCGATGTTGATCGTTATCAGCGAACATTGACCAGAGCATTGAAAAAGATAGCCGATTTCCGGCCAGCGTTTCTCGTAGTGGCCTTGGGTTTGGATACGGCCAAGGCTGATCCTACCGGTACCTGGCAACTGGTAGCCAAGGATTTTCATGCAAATGGACGCATGATCGGTGGTCTCAATTTACCAACATTGGTAGTGCAGGAAGGCGGTTACCGTACTCGCACGCTTGGTAGTAATGCGCGACATTTTTTCGAAGGGTTGTGGGCGACCCATCGTGTGCGCGCGAAATCATCAAAACAGAAACAGGCGCCTGTTAAATAAGGACCGGGGCTCAACCGGATCTTATTACACCTGATGGATGGCTGCTAAGGTGATTGGAACAGATTAGCGCGCGCCTTGTGAACCCCGATGGCTGCGATTCCCGGGTTTATGACGGGACCGGTTCGGATAGCCCGGAGCTCCCTTGAGCGCAGGCCGTTGACCTTTGTTGGCTGGCGCTGTCTTTTTTCCCGCGGGGTTTCTCGCTTTTTGTTGTTGCCTGCCACGACCCTGATTGATGGGTTCAGCCTTAATGGAAGGGTCGGGCGCATAGCCGTCAATCACCACCTTAGGGATATCGCGTTTAATCAGACGTTCAATATCTCTAAGAAATCCCGATTCATCAACACAAACCAGTGACATGGCCTCACCCTCATGGCCTGCGCGGCCTGTACGACCGATGCGGTGCACATAGTCTTCGGGTATGTTGGGTAATTCATAGTTCACCACATGCGGTAACTGGGTAATATCCAGTCCTCGCGCGGCAATATCGGTTGCCACCAATGCTCGTACCTGACCGGTTTTAAAATCCGCCAGCGCACGGGTGCGTGCCCCCTGGCTTTTGTTGCCGTGGATGGCGCATGCGCTAATACCATCTTTATTCAATTGTTCTGCAAGACGGTTTGCGCCATGCTTGGTACGGGTAAACACCAGCACTTGTTTCCAGTTGTTGGAGCCGATGAGAAAAGACAACAGTTCACGTTTGCGCGATTTATCCACCGGATGTACGACTTGCGAGACCAGTTCTGCAGAGGCATTACGCTGAGCAACTTCCACCAGTGCAGGCGACTCGAGCAGATCATTGGCAAGTTTTTTAATCTCATCTGAAAACGTGGCGGAAAACAGCAGCGTTTGTTTCTGTCTTGGTAGTAGTGACAAAACCTTGCGGATGTCACGTATGAAACCCATGTCCAGCATGCGGTCAGCTTCATCGAGCACCAGTATTTCAATTTTCGAAAGATTTGCGGAATTCTGGCCGACATGATCCAGCAATCTTCCCGGCGTGGCCACCAGAATATCGACGCCCTTAATGAGTTTTATTTTTTGCGGATTGATGCTGACACCACCAAACACCACGGCGGATCTTAAAGGCAGATATCTTCCGTAGGTCTCTACACTTTCCGCAACCTGCGCCGCTAGCTCCCGGGTGGGTGTTAATACCAATGCGCGAATCGGACGACGACCGGTTTCCGATTGAGTAGACGACATTAATCTTTGTAGTAGAGGCAGGGTAAAACCGGCTGTTTTGCCCGTACCGGTTTGCGCGCCACCCATAATATCGCGCCCTTCCAGAATCAGAGGGATCGCCTGTTGTTGTATGGGGGTGGCCTTGTTGTAGCCTTTTTCAGCTACCGCGCGAAGTAATTCGGCTCTGAGACCGAGGGATTCAAATGACATGCTATGATGTTCTCCAAAAATACGTTTGGGTATCGGCCTACCCAATGCTTTTGTTTTGGGTCGGTCTAGGCGGAAAGTGTGTGTTTCGAGGTAAATCGGGAAGGATTACCGCGTTGACGGCAAGTGCAGACCGAAGTGCACCGATGCTTGTGACGGAACTATACCACAGCTGCTGCATTAGAGAGAGAAATAACATTGTACGGGTGCTCTTAAGCCTGGTCCTTTGAGAGCCAAATGGCGAGGAGTGGGCTGGAATATGGCCTGCCTGAGGAACGGGCGCGGAAGGGCGTGAAACCAGGTTTAGCCACTGTTTTGTCGAAATTAAAAGATCCAATAGCCCTTGATTTACCGTATCTGAGCCCCATTTGGAAAAAAGCATAGTGTTTCTGGATAAAAACAGGGTATACTACGTGGCGCTACATTCTATCCTGGTTTTTGTCAGAAGTTTTCTCGAAGTTTTCTCCTGTTAATTACCTCGCAAGATTTGTAACACATACTTATTTTTTAATTTTTTATTGAGGTATTTAACATGGCAACAGGAACCGTTAAATGGTTTAACGAATCCAAAGGCTTCGGCTTTATCACTCCTTCTGATGGCAGCAAAGATGTATTTGTTCACTTTTCTGTTATCGCCAGCGAAGGTTTTCGCACTCTGGCAGAAGGCCAGCAGGTGACCTTCGATGTAGAAAACGGACCCAAAGGCCCGCAGGCGACAAACGTACGGATCTAACCAATCTGTTGGTTTGATGTTTCGAATGAACCCCGCGAGCAATTGCGGGGTTTATTTTTTTACACGAGAAGAGGTATTTAAACGTGAAGAAACTATTTGTTGGCAGTTTGCCACCTACGACTACTGAAGAATCCCTGGAGACTCTGTTTTCAGAATTTGGCACAGTGCGCTCGATCAAACTCGTGAAAGACCTGTTCTCAGGTCACTGTAAAGGATTTGGTTTTCTGGAAATGGAAGGCCACCATGCCCGTGCAGCCATTGCTGGACTGGATGGCAAATCATTTCAGGGTCATATGCTTAAGGTTAAATATGAAGAAGATCGCGCAGCTGGTCACAAGGGCAAGCGCCGCTGAGCTTAGGCGGACATGATTGCATTGGTAGATAATGATTGGCGCAGGAACACTTTATGACATTTATTAGAGACGCAGTGTCACCCGATAAAACCTACCAGGTGGTGGCAGTAGAAAAGACTGAGCCACCGGCGGGTATGAAGGGCGGAAGCTGGTACAAGTACATTATTGCGCTGGAGGATCATGCCATTGTCGGTAATCGGCGCGGCACACTTAAGCAGGTTACAGAGTATGCCAACGAATGCGCCGAGAACCTCAGCTCCCGCGTTGCCCGTGGTACATCCACCTGGGTTTCCCGTCGCAAGAGATAATCCGATCCATATATCCTTATGCACTTTTTCGGTGCGATGGGAATTTATTTAGTGTGTCTGTGCCGAGGCGACCCGGAATGATCGCTACCTCGGGTGATACCGCTAGACTACTCACGCGCAATTCAGCTGCAAAATCAATAGTGAGTGCTTCTCCCGAGGAAAAGGGGATGGGCGAATAAGCTCATAGTTGTCCGGTGTATTTCCCAGCCTCTTGATATTGATCAATATTTCAGCCGACAAACAAAATTATAATAATTGCCGTTATCTAGACCATCCAAAGAAAAAGAGAATTTATGGCCTGTACCTATAGCAAAAAGGAGGACGCCCGCAGAAGGGCCTTTGAGGCTATCTGGGCCAACGATATCAACGAAGTATTTGCCGATGTTGCCGATTATTATGATCGTATTAATTTGTTTGCAAGCCTCGGTATGCTGGATATCTGGCGCGATAATTTTATCTCAACCATCGAAACCCGACCCAAAGACAGGGTGCTGGATGTGTGTGCGGGAACCAACGTAGTTGGAATTGACCTGCTGAAACGGCAACCGGACCTCGATGTCTATGCCATCGATAGAAGTGTCGCCATGCAGGAAGTGGGCAGAGAGCGGGCACAGCGCCAAGGTTTTAATATTAATGGCGTTATTGGCGATGTGCACAAATTACCATTTCCGGATAACTACTTTGACGTTGTGACGCTGCAATATGCTACACGCCATTTACGTGTCATGGATGTTTTTTGCGAGATTAATCGTGTCCTGAAGCCGGGAGGGCATTTTTATCACTGCGATATGTTAAGGCCCGCCAATAAATTTGTTGAGCAAGCGTACTATCTGTACCTCAGAAGCTGTTTAATGTTTTTGTCCTGGGCCTTTCGAAGCGGTAAAGCTGCCGTGAGATGCCAGGGCTACTTTATTGATGCTATACGCATGTTTTACTCAACAGAGGAGTTGTCGCGGATGATGTCTGAGCTTGGCTACTCTAATATAGTGGGAAAATCTGTCCTGGGAGGGGCAGTGGCTTTCCATCAGGCATGTAAGGGATAAACATACCTTAAAACTGGATCTTCTTTAGGCAAGAGAGCATTCGGATACTCTAGCCTTTTAAATCCCAAGTGCATTAATGACCCAGCTACTACCGTTATCATCGGCATCGGGGTGGCGATGGTCGATGAGCCGCTCAATTTCGTTTACCCGTTTTTTGGGCACATCCACCATTAATAGCACCTCGTTGTGATCCAGAGCTACCTGGAATTCTGCCAGGGTGACCTCAGGAACACGTATGGCATAAAACGCCCCACCTAAAAAGGTCGCGATCATTATCGCCAGCGCCACGATGGACCAAAAACCGAAACCCCACGCTATAGTTAACGCAAAACCGATCAAGGCTACGACGAATAATGTCAGGTCGCTGTTCCAGAGAATCCGCGCCAGTCGTGCCCGTAGGTCGCGTTTCTGGTATTGCGTGGCCTGGGGCAGGGACGAGATATCGTTATCCTTGCGCGCCAGCGCATGAATGTAGTGCCGGGAAATACCCGCTGAGGTAAGGGTGGTCACGGCATCGTGTGCGGTAATGGCTGATGGGAACAGAAAATACAGGCGTCGAAACATGATGCACCTCCTGGTTTGAGTGGAGAGGCCGCCGTGTTAGCCGGATGTTTCAGTTTAACGCCGATGTTGTACCGGTAAAGAACCCCGGTTTGCAGGGGCAAATGGCTTGACTGGATTTTTTAGGTCTCAGTTAATGGGCGGTGCCCTATATGTTTGATAAAGTACCGGGGCAGGGGTGTTTTAGGGATGGTTTGGTGCCCTGTATATCGTGCGGGGCCATAAAGGAGGCGTCATATCATGACCGACTCAGCGCAGCAAGATCTGCACTTGGCGGAAATCCGGGAGCTGGCGCAGCGCTATAGTGCAGAGATGATCGAACAGTGCCTGCAGCAGGCCCTGTCGCAGCAGGAAAACCCCTGTTTTGACGATGATGAAGTACAGAAGGTGGTTAGTGTATTGGCCAAGGCAGAATTTGTTAAATCCTTGATGTCGCAGGGAAAGACCTTATCGGAAGCCATGCGCGAACTGGGTCGGCGTATCCGGGCCGTTCAGAATCTGGCGAAATAGCTTGTTTGAGGCAAAAATAACGCGCTAGTATTGAGGGCACTAAAGACATTCATCATTTTGTTAGGGACAATAGCCTGGATTGCAACTTGGTTATTCAGGAGAATACGTAATATGTTAGAAACAGATGGTGATGGTTTTTTATTGAATCGTGATGAATGGTCAGAGCAGGTGATGCATGATCTTGCCAAAAAAGAAAATTTCGCTCTAACCGATGACCATATCAAATATATTTTGTCGGCACGGCAAATGTTTGAAGAAGACGGCACCGTTCCACCGCTGCGGGTGTTCGCCAAGGCCCACGGCATGGACCGCAAGGCCGGGCCCTTAAACGATCTTTTTGGTGGTGGCCCCATGAAAAAAATCGCCAAGTTTGGCGGCTTACCCAAGCCGACAGGTTGCGTCTAGAGTCAGGCAAGGCAACGCCGCGCCTGTTCTGTGGTACACCTATGTCGAACTTTCCCTTTACCATCCCGGGTCATATTCAGTGGATTGCGCAGGACAGCAATGGCGTTTGGTGGGGCTATACCGCTGAACCCCATCGCCATGATACGGGCTGGTATGAGAATGAGACGGGTGAGTATATTCGATTGGGCGTCACTGAATCCGCAGGCTGGGAGCGGTCTCTACAAAGAGTGATCAATAAATAATATTGTGGTTATTGTGGTGAGGGATAGTTTTACCGAGTTATAGGGTACGATGACAATAAGTCCATTGCTCGTTGCTTTTTTCATAATAATGATTCAGACCATGATGTCGAATCAGTTGTGCCTGTTAAACAGAAACATGGCGTCTTACCCCAGTTGGGATCCTGTCACACTGGCCTGATTGACGGTTATGTCATTGAAGGTCACGTGCCGGCGGATGGCATCAAGCGTCTGTTAAGAGAAAAGCCTGCCGTCGCCTGAATGATTTGTTCGGTGGCGGATCCATGAAAAAAATCGCCAAGTTTGGTGGTTTGCCCAAGCCCACCGACTGCATCTAAAAAGAAAACGGACCCTGTTTCACTTCCGAGAACAGGGTCCGGCAAGTTTTATTGTTATTGTTTTATAGTTTTAAATCACTTCAAAGTTCAGCATCATGCCGTTGTCTTCATGTTCCAGGCGATGGCAATGCATAACATAGACGCCCTTATAACCGTCAAAGCGAATCAGTACCTCAACGGTTTCGCCGTCCTGCAGTAATACCGTATCTTTCCATCCACGCTCCCATGGGAATACCATATTACCGCGGCCACCTGTGCGCGAAATCACCTGATAGGAGGCGCCGTGAATATGAATCGGGTGAGGTGCATTACCACCGGTGGTAAAACGCCACAACTCGGTTTGTCCCATAGGCACCTGGAACTCAATGGCATTCATGTCATAAGTTTTGCCATTGATTTGACGCATGCCGTCGAAACTGAAGTTGCGTTCCACAACAGGATTGGCCAGTGTTTCAATAGTGGAGAGTGTGCCTGTCGGTAGCGTGTCGCCAAGGTTTACTTGACGGGTGACGGCAAATTCCAATAAGTCCCAGCCTTCGTTCAAATCCTGAAGCATGATTGTGGTACCGGCAGGCAGACCTCGGAAGTCGATCAACAGGTCCAGACGCTCACCCGGGCTGAACTCAATGGTGCCCACCATGGTTGAGGTTTCCAGTAAACCACCGTCCGTACCGATTAAGGTAAAGGGTGCGCCGCTGCTTAAGGCGATACGCCAGACACGCACGTTGCAGCCATTTAGTACTCGGAAACGGTAGATGGCGGAATCCACTTCCAATCTGGGTTGCAGGGTACCATTAACCATAAACTTGCTGCCCATAAAACCAGATGAGTTACCGCTGTACTTTATATTGTTGCTGTTATCCAGCTCGACATCACGGATGACCAGGGGAACTTCATAAGCACCGGAAGGCAAATTCAAGGCAAGTTCTTCATTGTCACGCAATAAAAAACCACCGGCCAGACCCAGAGCCACTTGGGAAGCGGTGTGGCCATGCGGGTGCGGGTGGTACCAGTTCATACAGGCACGTTGGATAATGGGGTATTCGTAAACGCGACTGGTGCCAGGTGCTACCGGGTTAAACGGCAAGCCGTCCTGATAAGAAGGCGCAATCATGCCGTGCCAATGAACTGTGGTGTCTTCATCCAGAAGATTGGTGAAATTAATGGAGGCATAATCACCGAGGCTCGCAACGAACGTGGGTCCAGGCATTGAACCATTGTAGGCAAGCGCGGTGGACAGGCTGCCACCACCGACATCAACGGTGGAGGATGCTGCTTGTAACGCGGCGTTACTGGCCGAGACCACGGGTGGAATAAATAACGGGTTGCGAGTACTGGTGGAGCCACCGCCGCCTCCGCCATTGCCGCCGCCTCCGCCATTGCCGCCCTTCGCGGCGTAACTGATGTTGGGAATACCGCTAACCAGAGCTCCGCCAAAGGCTGCCATGGTGGCGCCCATGAATTGACGTCGGTTGATAGTATGTTTGGATGATAAGGGTGTGCTGATACCGTTTACCGGTATCTCAGATGGTTTTTTACTGCTCATTACTCTCTCCTCGGCTGATAGTGTTACTTGTCGTTATTAATGTCTGCCCTGACAAGCCCAATTCTTGAATTAGCGGCACAAGTAACCCCGCTCCCTCAAGGAAGCGCCGCAAGTCAATGGATTGGAGGCGCGCGAATGAAAAGCCGTACAAGCTGGCGCGCGCAAGTTCCATCCCTCCCAAGTTGTATTTTGTTATTGTTCTTTTATTGTTGTGGCCGGTATGGTACGCAAGGATTTAGAGCCTGTCTATTTCCTTTAATTTATTAGTTTATTAGAAACTACTTATTCTTAGGGGGAATAGCAGTGCTAGAGAGAAAGGTTCGGTAAGCCCATTTTTAGTGAAGCTACGAACAGCAAATTGGATATACTCCCGAGACCGAAAAGTAACAGCGGGTTTAACGGAGGTGGGATTTGAGGCGATGGTTTGTATTGACCGCAGTGTTGGTAACACAGTTATGGACATTCGTTTTTGCCAACGAAATAACGGTGTATAAAAGCCCAAGCTGCGGGTGTTGCAAGAAATGGGTTACCCACCTGGAGCAGAATGGGTTTATTGTCACTTCCCATGATGTCGAATCAATTGTGCCTGTTAAACAGAAACATGGCGTCTTACCCCAGTTGGGATCCTGTCACACTGGCCTGATTGACGGTTATGTCATTGAAGGTCACGTGCCGGCGGATGACATCAAGCGCCTATTAAAAGAAAAGCCTGCTGTCGCCGGCCTGGCAGTACCGGGTATGCCGGTGGGCACCCCGGGCATGGAACAGGGTAACCGTAAGGATTCTTATCAGGTGTTGAGTTTTGATCGTAGCGGCAATATTCAGGTGTTTGCTGAATACAAATAAAATCAATTGTTACTTGAAACTTTCAACTCCGGGGACGCTTCTGGAGATTAAAATAAGACCAGGATTTTTCATCCTGGCCTTATTTTGATGCCTTACTCGGTATTGGGATGGCGGCTATCAGAACCACGCCGTCTGACGTTGCTGATTTTCCTCCAGGATGGCCGCTGCACCCATCCACTGCGCGTTGTCTGCCATGTTGTCGTTGGAGACACCGTGCGTTTTTGCACAGGGCGGGCAAACACCGATCTTGCCCCCGCTTTCCTTAAAGGTTTCCATTAAGTCGCGAATAGGCGGAAAGCTTCTCGGAATCAGGTGATCGTAGGCGCCTTTTTTGGCTAATTGCACACCTTCCAGGGTCAGCCACAACAGGACATCGCTACCCATGGCCAGGGCATTGTTGGCCAGTACCAGCGGCACGGCTACCCGATCCGGGTCTTTATCAAAACCCGTGATAGTGAAGGACAGTTTAGTTTGTGCCTGTGTCATATTTATTCTCCTGGCATGTGCAGTTATCAAACCGCTAATTTACTTTTTAATGGCTAACAGGGAAATGCTCTTTACCCCGTAAGTCTCTGTTGCCCAGGTAGCGCCATCGGAAATGAAGTGGTACTCGGGATTGTCCTGAACGTGCACGACGTCAAATCCGGCAGCCTCAATGGTTTTTACGTAATCATCTTGTTGCATGGCACCGCCGATGCAGGCTGCCCAAAGTGTGGCGTTACAGGTAATGCGTTCCGGTAAATGCTTTTCAGTAACAATATCTGATAATGCCAGTTTACCGCCCTTTTTCAGCAAGCGATGAGCTTCTGCAAATACTGCCAGCTTGTCGGATGCCAGATTGACTACACCGTTACTGATTGTGGCATCAAACATTCCAGTTGGCAGGCCTGTATCATCAATATAGGCTTTCTTGTAGGAAACATTACAGAATCCAACTTCGTCACGTAAACGTGTGGCTTTGGACAGTTGTTCGTCTGTCATGTCCACGCCTATTACAGCGCCGCCATGTCCTACCTGAACAGCCGCGACAAAGGTATCCATGCCGGAGCCGCTGCCCAAGTCCACTACTCGTTGATTAGGCTTGAGATCAAGATGATCGAAGTAATAGCCGACGCCGGCAAACGATTCGATAGACTCCTGGGGGACCTGATCCAGATCCTGAGGCCGATAACCCAGTCGTTCGGCCATCACCCGGCCCATTTCAAAATGAAACTCGCTCTCAGGGTATAGCGCTACTGCGCGGTACATTTTCTTAACGTGCTGTTCCAGCTCGGTTTCGTTGACTTTATTGTCAATTTTCAGTGCAAGACTCATAACGGTATCCTCTCTAGCGTATGTGGTTAGAAAAATTCTGTTGTTTCTACCAAGACGCAATCGAGTCAAAAGGGTTCCCGAGACCGGGTGCGAGCAGGAATAAGATTTACCGCCGGGATTACTGTTACCCCGGGTTTAACTGAGATGCGCTGTTATACGGCTTTTTGCAGGGATTGCAGGGAGACGGAATGACACAAAAAGGCATCGACACAGTCCGGGTCGAAGTGTTTCCCGCGCTCATGTTCAAGATATTTTAGCGCTTGCGCGACTAACCATGGGGTCTTGTAGGGCCGGGTGGAAGTGAGGGCATCATAAACATCGGCAACCGCCACAATCCGGGCCGACAGCGGTATATCTGTTCCGGAAAGGCGGTCGGGATAACCGCTGCCATCAAAACGCTCGTGGTGACACAAGGCAATGGTTGCGCCCATCCTGACATACTTGGATTTGCTGTCCTTGAGGATGTTGTAACCAATGACTGTATGTTTTTGCATAAGCCGTTTTTCCTGGGCCGTGTGGCGCCCGGGTTTTAAAAGAATGTGGTCTGGGATGCCGATCTTGCCAATGTCATGCATAGGCGCGGCCTGTTCAATCAGGTTGCATTGTTCTCGCGGCAGGTTCAATGTCTGGGCAATCAATCGGGAATAGCTGGCAAGGCGGTTGATATGGTTGCCTGTTTCTTCGTCCCGGAACTCACCGGCTTTGGCCAGTAACTTGAGTGTTTCTTTCTCTCGGTCGTTGGTTTCTTTCACCGCGCTGCGAACTCGGCCCTCAAGCCAATCTGCCTTGTCCCGGATGATCGATTGCTGCCGATTTAACCTGAGTAAAGTTTGACAGCGCACTTTGAGTTCAATGGCGTCATAGGGCAGGCTGAGAAAATCTGTTACTCCGACTTCCACTAATGGCGGACGCAGATCAATGCTGGTTTCAGGCATGGCCGCCAATACTGGCACATCGTGCAGTTTGTAAGAGGCGCGGAAGAATCTGAGTAATGATAAAGAGTGGCTAATGTTGTCTGTGGTTAATTCGAGAATGAGTAATGAGGGTATGACGTTGTCGGTGGCATCTACCGCTGCCCGCCAGGTGGGAAATACCAGCAGATTGACATGGTCCCCGAAAATCGCTGACAGCGGAGTGGTGATTGTTGGAACCGGAGACGCACCGGGGACCACAAAGATATGCTGTCTATTTTCCATTACTCCTCGAAGGTATTATTAATATTTTTTTAAAGTAGATTTCTACAAATAGTCGATCCTGGTGACTATGTAAAGAGTTAATTTGTAATGGTTTATTACCAGAAATTAATCACGGAATAAGCTTGCACCAAAAGCGTTCATCGAATGATTTATATCAACAACACCGAACCATATATTTTGTCAGCAGGCTCCGGAACTCGTTGCGAAAGCCAGCCGACTTGGAGCTGTTAGCTCCGGGGCCGCTGATACCAGAATCCACACAAGAGTTTATACCGAACTGCAAAGGGAAATACCGTCAAGACAATTAGCAGCACCAGTTGCTGCCAAATGTTGTACCACACCAGCTTACGTCCTGAGGAAACCGCGCGTGGAGAGCTAATAATGCGAAAGTCCCGGCCGAAGTTTTTGCCGCGGCGTTTCAGGCAGCGGGATAACCAGATTTCTTCGCTGGCATATACCTTCTCACTGAAGCCGCCACAAGCAGTAAAATCCTCCTGCAGACAATACACGAAGCAGCCGGCCGCAAGACGCATTCTCGCCGACAAGCGATTCCAGGATTCCAGCCCAAAGCGGGCGGCTCGGGTCAGGGGAGTGTCGAAGTCAACCAAGGCGCCGCCTCCGCAGCACTGGCCTGATGCCAGGTTATCGATAGCCTGTTGCAATAACGCCGGTTCCACCCGGGTATCGGCGTCAACGAAGATCAAGTAACGTCCGCTGGCCTGGCGAGCCCCTGTATTGCGAGCACGTGAAATTTGGTTAATGGGCTCAAACACCACCGCAGCACCATGTGTCCGGGCAATGTCAGCAGTGGCATCGGTGGAGTTGTTGTCGGTAACAATGACCTCGCCGCGTAAAGCGATACCCGCCATGGCGGCGTTAAGGCTGTTAAGTGTTCGGGCCAGCATGGTTTGCTCGTTGTAGGCCGGGATAATGATGGAGTAGTCTGCTGGCATGACAGGAGTTTAGCCGAAACCGGCCAGCGCGGCTGGAAAAGGGGATACCGGACTCAGGTTTGGCGCTGAGATATTGGGTTCAGCCAATATGCCATGGCGCGATCTGACCGGGCAAGAATGCTCTAGCGGCGGCCTCGGCCCTTTTTGCGGTTATCATCAAGGGCGACTTTTAGGCATTTGTCGCCAAAGAATTTTCCGTTCAGGCCGGCGACAGCGGCACGCGCCTCGTGGCCTTCCATTTCCACATTACCAAAGCCCCTGCATTTCCCTGAAAAGACATCGGTTACTAACTTTATAGAGCGGACCGTGCCATATTCCGCAAACAGGCTGCTGACGGTATCTTCGGTGGCGTCAACCGGTAAGTTTCCTACAAACATTTTCAGCAATAGATTGTCCTCGAAAAGCGGGAAGCACCACGCAGCGAATGCGTGGTGCTTGGCTACCGTTACCGCGGGGGCAGTTAGCCCGCGACTTTAACCTGGGTCGCCTGTGGCCCCTTGGGACCGTTTTCAATTTCAAATTCCACTTGCTGGCCTTCCTTTAATGTACGAAAGCCATCGCTCTTGATTGCGCTGAAATGAACAAATACGTCCTTGCCGCCATCGCTGGGTGTTATAAAGCCAAAACCCTTTGATTCGTTGAACCATTTCACTGTACCTGTACTCATGCAAGAAACCTCATATAACAAAATAAATAGAATGTGTGTATTGCCGAACTGCCAGGATAGAAACAGGCGTAAATCGAAAACGAAGGCGTCTGAATTAACCTTGGAAAACAAGCAATGACAGAAGTTTAACCGAAATCCGCCGAAAAATGATACTGTCCGCTGAATTTCCCTCATTTCAATTACTTGTGGTCAGGCGATTAAGGATGATGCTGGGTGTTTTCGGGAGTTAAGGGCTGGCTTTCTATTCGTGCTACTTCTCCGGGGTGCGATTGCGAAGAATATGCGGACAAGATTTTTTATGATGATTGGGTGCAGGAAGCAGGGTCACGATTCAAACCCATACAGATCATCAGATATTTCCCCGGCGAGCCGGTTAAATTTTAGAAAGTGTTGCCATGCCAAATACTTTGCTACGGATAAAATTGACCGAATAATCGTCCGTCAAAACAGTCATCCATAATCAACAAAGAGGTAGCGCTTTTCCCTAAACTGGGGTTAGAATAATTCCAGCACGATTTTTGTTTCCGAAAGGTCGGGCACCCAATATAAAAAGCTAACCGGGCAATATAATTCCGGGAGCGAAGGTTTTTTAGGAGGAAGTCATGGAGAAGAAATATTCCGGCTATTGTGCTGGCGTTGCCCTGGTATCTGCATGTTTATCTCAATCGGTGGCTGCCATGATGGTTGATGTTACCGGCTCATTTGATGCCACCAGTCTTACGCATACTCATTATATCTACGACCGCTTTTATAATCAGGATAATCTTGATCCTGCGCCTGTCACTTTGCCGGGAAATCTTGGGGCAACGACCAACTCCGTAGCCTATTTCGGCTGGGGTATCGATTTAACCGACAGCATTATCCAGCAGCAGGCTATCCAGAGTCATTTTTGGTTTAATGGTACGGGAAGTGTGGGTGGTGCTGCCTCTGCCAGCGTTCTGTCGGGCGATACCTTTTCTCTGGGTACCTTTACCTATACGAATGAACAGACGGTTTTTTCGGGAGGGTTGGTTCAGATCGATTTTCTGATGGATATCAGTATCGAAGGTATGGTGCTGGCAAACACATTGTATCGTCTTGAGATTGATAATACCGTTAATTCGTCATCCACACCGGAAGACACGGCACGTTTATTAAATCCTCTGCCGGATCCAAAGATTTTTAATCTGGGTGGTGTGGATTATCAATTGGTGTTTAATGGTTTCTCGCGAGATGGTGGCCTGACGTTTGAAACGCAAGCGACGTTGGCGGAAGGTGACCGGACCAGTGCTGAGATCTTTGCCACTATTTCACAAGTAACTGTTGTGCCAATACCTGCCGCTGTGTGGCTATTCGGTTCCGGTCTGCTGGCCCTCATGGGGCTGGCGCACCGAAAACCGTGGCGTTAGAGCATCGGTAACCCAAAAACCAAAAAAATCGCCCATCCCGGTTACGTCAGGATGGGCGAGGCTTTTTTAACGTTTTAATTTCCGCGGTTAATTACGCTGCCTTCTTGCTGGTTCTTCGGCGAGCATTATTTGGCCGTTGTTTGAAAGCCACCTTCGGTTTTGATTTTTTCCATTTGTTGTTAGGTCTTTTCCTGGCTCCACGCTGTTCCGAAACAGTGGGTTCCAGGCCGGGAATCACTTCTCTGGCGAGTTTGTTGCCGGTCAGACGTTCAATGCCCGCCAGTTTCCCTCGATCGGATGATGCCACCAGTGAAATAGCAACACCTTGTTCACCACCCCGACCTGTGCGGCCGATGCGGTGAATGTAGTCTTCTGCGACCATGGGTAGGTCAAAGTTAATAACATGGCTGATGCCCCGGATATCCAGACCACGTGCCGCCACATCGGTGGCAACTAGAAACTTTACCTTGCCTCCGCGCATACGTTCTACTGTGCGTTTTCTTTGCCCTTGGCCCATATCGCCGTGCAGCGCCGCGCTGGCGTGGCCGAGTCCGATCAGAGTCTTGGACAGTTTGTCAGCACCACGTTTGGTGGCAGTGAAAATAACCGCCTGCCGCAATTCCTCGCTGGTAAGATAATGAGATAACACATCGTGTTTATGATTCTCATTGTCGACGTGATGTATACGTTGTGTAATGGAAGCGTGCTGGACTGTGTTGGCCGCCAGTGCAACCCGTACCGGGTCCTTTAACAGTTGTTTGGCAATAGTAAGAACTTTGCCTTCCAGGGTCGCGGAGAACAACAGCGTCTGCCGGTCTGCGGGTGTCGCCTTGGCGATCATTTTGACGGCATCAACAAAACCCATATCAAGCATGCGATCGGCTTCGTCAAGTATGAGAATCTCCAGACGGGAAAAATCCACCCGGCCTGATTCCATGTGATCCATTAAACGTCCCGGTGTTGCCACCAAAAGATCCAGGGGTTGACGCAATAACTTCATCTGCGGTGGATAGGGCATGCCGCCAACGACGCTGCCATTGGTGAAACGGGAGAAACGGCCGAACTGGCGGATATTATCGTTGACCTGCATGGCCAACTCGCGCGTGGGTGTCAGCACCAGTACGCGGGGGCCATTGCCTTTCTTTTTGGTTGGGGTTAGCAGGCGCTGTAGTGCCGGTAGAACAAAGGCGGCGGTTTTGCCTGTGCCTGTTTGGGCCGATGCCATAATATCGCGTCCATTAAGGATGGGCGGAATAGCTTCACGCTGGATATCAGTGGGCTGGGTAAAGTTGCTGGCTTCGATGGCCTTCAACAAATTGGCGTCAAGATTAAAATTCTGAAAAGACATAAGTACTCCGGATTTGCCTTTTACGGACAAACCAAAACGAACGATTGAATACTGAACTTGGGACGGGATGTCCGGTGGAAATCACGTAACCTGGTTCACTTAAATACCGCTAAGGGTATTGTTAACGCCGCTAACCAGGAAATCATTGAAGTAGAAACAACGGGGAGGTCAGAAACGTCTACTCCTCTAAGGAGTGGGCGCACTATACGCAGTTAAGGGGGGCGGCACAAGAGAAATAAATAGTCTATGATCCGGGGTCCCGGGAAGCCCCTTTTCCGCTATTTCGGCGGATTTTGCGATAAAGGTCTATGTTAAGTTATTTGCACAGTTACCACGCCGGCAATTTTGCCGATGTAGTTAAACATGTGACCCTGGTTGGGTTATTGCAGGCCATTTTACGTAAGGATACGCCTTGTTATGTGCACGACAGTCATGCTGGCCGCGGTCTGTATCATTTTAGTAGCCGGGAATCACTGCAGGGACGCGAATTCGAAAATGGTATTGGCCGTTTGTGGCAGGTGCAGCAGGCACCGGAGCTGATCCAGCAATATCTGGCATTGGTACAGCGTTACAATACTAAACCCGGCGAACTGCTTCATTATCCGGGTTCGCCGGCGATTGCCCAGGCCATGCTACGGCAAACGGATCGGCTACTGCTGACGGAACTGCATCCCATGGAATATGAGCGACTTGTTAAACAGTTCAGTCCTGACAGGCGTATTCGGATTGATCAGCAAGATGCCTATCAAGGCCTAAAGGCCTTTCTGCCGCCTGCTGAGCGTCGAGGCTTGGTGTTAATCGACCCCGCCTATGAAAGAAAAGATGAATACGAACATGTCATCACCGGCCTGATTCAGGCCCACAAGCGTTGGGCCAATGGCATCTATGTTATTTGGTATCCCGTTATGTCCAGGGCGTTACAAGCGCGCTTTATTGAGGCGTGCAAGGCAGCAGACATACCGAAAATGCTGCACGCGGAATTTATGACAAAGGCGTTCTCCTATAGTCTGGATTTTGTCGGTTGTGGTGTTGTGATCGTTAATCCGCCATGGAAACTGGATAAGACATTGGAAGAAAACCTTGACTGGTTGCTGCCTGTATTGCAGCAGGGACCAGGCGCTCGCACCCGGGTGCAATGGATTGTGCCTGAATAGTCTTGTTCGAGCTTTTAAGGCACGCTGTTGTTGAGCAACATTTGTTTAAATAAAAGTAAATCAGGCAAAGTGATGTATCCGTCCGGTGCGCCGGCTGGATACAGGTCGCCATGCAGCAGGTCATTGAGAGTTGGGGGAATCTCGCCCATCATGATGCGCCACAACACCACGTAATCGCCTAGGTTGATCAAGCCGTCCGGTGCGCCCAGGGGGCCGACGTCGCCGTCCATGTAGTTGAAATTGTCCGGGTAGGGATCGTTAACATCGATCAACCCATCTCCATCGTCATCAATATCGCAGGCGTTACCCTGGCCGTCACTATCAGTATCAGTCTGATCGATGTTGGCAGTATTAATGCAGTTATCACAGACATCGCCGATGCCGTCGTTGTCTGTATCCAATTGGTCGGCGTTGGGGGTTGTAAAGCAGTTATCACAGACATCACCAATACCATCGTTATCCATGTCTGTTTGATCTGGATTGGGCGTGGTTAGGCAATTATCGCATATATCACCGATGCCATCGTTGTCCGCATCCAGTTGATCAGGGTTGGGTGTGATGGCGCAATTGTCGCAGACATCGCCCACGCCATCGTTATCCGTATCCAATTGATCGGGGTTAGACGTGATAGTGCAGTTGTCGCAAAGGTCGCCGATACCATCACCGTCGGTATCGAGTTGGTCCGCGTTGGGTGTTGATAAACAGTTGTCACAGACATCACCAATGCCATCGTTGTCCATATCCAGTTGATCGGGATTGATGGTGAGCGGACAGTTATCAATGTTATCGCAAACACCATCGTTGTCGTTATCCGTGCAGGGTAATCGTAATAAGGGTTCCTGAATGCCGTCAGGATCATCCGCGCATACGCCATTGATGCCGTTGGCGCAAGGTGTCGGATCACCCAGAGCAATGAGTGCCGCCTTGACCTGGGCCGGTGTTGCACCGGGGTGATCCACCAGATAGATCGCAGCAGCGCCCGCCACATGAGGACTGGCCATGCTGGTGCCGTCGATGGTATTGGTTCCGCCACCTATCCAGGTGGACAGTATCCGAATCCCGGGTGCCATGATATCGACGCCGGAGCCGTAATTGCTAAAGCAGGCGAAACTGTCGTCCACATTCTCCGTGCAGGCCGAAAAAGATACACCACCTGTACCTGTGCCGCCGCTTTGTCCATCGAAATCGGAAAGCGCGGACACGGTAATGACATCGGGGTGACCAGCAGGTGAAACGTTGCTGACATCAGTGAGTTCATTACCGGCGGCGACCACATAAACGATGCCCGCTGCAACGGAATTGGAGATCGCTGTGTCGAAGGCGCTGCTTGAACCACTGAAGCCCAGGCTCATATTGACGACCTCGATTTCATTCGCGTGCGCGGTAACGTAATCCATGCCGGCGATGATAATGCTTAGCCATGCCCTGCCGGTATCTGGAAATACCTTTACCGCCCACAGACGCGCCCCAGGCGCCATGCCAACAACGCCGATATCGTTGTCAATGGCTGCAGCGGTACCGGCAACATGAGTGCCGTGTCCTTCATTGTCGTTGGCAGAGACATCATTGTCGACGCAACTGGCGCTATTGATATTGCCGGTGCAGGAGGCGTAATGGAACACATTTAAGTCAGGATGGTCCAGGTCAATGCCGGTATCGAGAATGGCGATGTCCACATCCATGGGATCGTTGATGCCATCGATTTTGGCAGTGGGGTTGGTATCGGCCTCAGCCCGGTCTATACCCGTGGGCAGTGTCTGCGCATAAAGTTTGACTTCGCGGTCCGGCTCGACCGATAGCACTCTCGGATCTTTTTTCAATGCCTGAAGCCGGTTAGCGGGCACCAGAAACGTGGCGCCTCTTAGTGTGTTCCGGTATACAAAGCGGGTTTGTAAGCTATGAACCCGTGCAAGGTCTGTCGCGATTGCGCGCGGATCTTCAGTTGTTTTGAAAACAACAATATAGCGTTCAAGATTGGTGTTGGCCGGAGGATCGGCTGACCATGCTGCCGGCGTGAGCAGCAGACAAAGCGAAATGAAAAAATACCTTCTCCATCCGAATATAGTTGGACTGAATGAATTCATTGCTTTTATTGTTACCGGTCCCTTGTATGGGGCCGTCTCCTCCTTACCGCCCCGATAGAATACCTTATATTAGATGAGGGGTTAACTGGAAAATCGGGATAGGTGTGCTTGGTGCGATAACTTAATGTAAGAAAACACAATAAATACTTGTTCATGGATTTATCAGAGGAGGGAGGCCGCCTTAAATAACTGTAGATTCGTCGCCAAAGGCGAGGAGGGTTGTTGTAAGCCAAGGAACTTTCATTGCTTGTCGGGTTCAATGAATAAATGATGTGTGATTCGACGCGTTACAAAAGAATACTTCTAATGCTGGGGATAAGTCATATACTGATGAGCGCAGAGATGACGCTGGCAGAAGAATATCAAAGTGGCCCGGACCAGTCCGTGATGGTGGAGCTTTACACGTCTGAAGGTTGTAGTAGTTGTCCTCCCGCAGAGCAGTACCTCAATAGTTATATTGGCACCGCGCAGTTATGGAAAACACATTTCCCCATGGCGTTTCATGTGGACTACTGGGATTATCTGGGATGGAAAGACCGGTTTTCCGATTCGGCGCACAGTACCCGCCAACGTGTTTATGCGCGTCACTTAAAGCAGCGTACCCTGTTTACACCCGCGTTTTTTGTTAACGGCCAGCCCTGGCGGCCGGGTTGGTTTAATGACAAATATCCACCGGTTTCAAGCAAGCCGGGCGGCTTGTTGACAATAAATGTGGAGAAACAGGCGCTAGAGGTGGACTACCAGCCAACCAAAAAATTGAATCATCAGGAACTGGTGCTTCACGTGGTTGTGCTGGGCCTGGGCCTAACCACCAACATAGAAGCCGGGGAAAATAAGGGCCGAATGGCCCGACATGATTTTGTAGTATTGGAGCATGATCGCTATCCAGGCAAGGATGCGAAGTGGCGTGTTACCTTGCCAAAATTTAATAAGTACGACGCCAGGGAATTGGCCCTGGTTGCCTGGGTCAGTGTTGTGGGTGACCCCACGCCCCTGCAGGTGGCCGGTGGTCCGTGGCACCCCTCAAAAGATAAGTAGGCAGCGAATTATTTTTCGTTAGATCTATTCTCTCACCTTTATTTCAGCCGGTTTGTGGCGCAATATTTGATTAGCAAGGCACCGATGTTGGCGTTCCCAAAGATTTCCTGTCGATGAGTTCGCCCCGAGCAGCTCAAACCTATTCTTCTTATGGGTGTGTTAAGTGACGCATCGCTATACCGAGAGTGATGAAGTGAATTTGTCTTTACGGCATTCCGTTAAAGACGGAGTCGCCTATTCTGTTATGAGTGGTGGTGGTGAAAGTTTCTTTTCCGCTTTTGCTCTCTATTTTAAAGCAAGCACTGCTGAAATCGGTGTGCTCGCTTCGTTACCTCCCATGCTCGCCAGTTTTGCCCAACTGGTGTCTGCGTGGCTGGGGCGGCGCTTTCATCAGCGCAAAACTATCATACTAATGGGTGCAAGCATGCAGGCAGTCATGCTCATCCCCTTGGGTTTGCTACCCATTTTGTTTCCCGATAATGCTGTCACATTATTGATCTTGTCTGCAGTGCTCTATTTTGCCGGCGCTAACCTGGCAACACCGCAGTGGAACAGCCTCATGGGAGACCTGGTGCCGGAGCGTCGCCGTGGCCGTTACTTTGCCAGGCGCACACGCTTGTGCAGTATTACTGCATTTAGCTCGTTGATTGTTGCCGGCATTATCCTGGATTTGTTCGACCGTAATGCGTATACCTTGGCGGGGTACTTGTTGATCTTTGCTGTTGCCATGGGTGCGCGGCTGGTGTCTGTCTACTACTTATGGCAGATGTTGGATCCTTCGCATCATGTGGCTTCGCTCGAGTCGCCGTTTAAGGCGGGCATTACTAAACAGTTATTCAAATCCCGGTTTATCCATTTTTCAAGTTTCTATGCCTTGATGCAGCTTGCCGTGGCGATCGCTTCACCATTCTTTATTGTTTACCAGTTACGAGATTTACAGTTCTCTTATCTGGAATACACCGTGAGCACGTCAATGTCTGTGCTCATGCAATTCATTGCCTTAAATCGCTGGGGGCGTATCAGTGATGTGTTCGGTAATCGTCTGATTCTAGCCACAACCGGTTTTATGATTCCTGTATTGCCTTTTCTTTGGTTGTTGTCGACGAATTACATTTATATTTTGCTGGTACAAGCCTTTGGTGGCCTGGCGTGGGCTGGTTTTTCATTAAGCGCCAGCAATTATTTGTATGATTTGATACCGTCAAAAAAACGGGCGACGTACATGGCATTTCATAACGTACTAGCCAGCATCGCTGTGTTTTTGGGTGCATTGATTGGCGGTTACCTGGGTACGCATCTGCCAAAACAGGTTGAGATATTCGGCGAGACCTATGAGTGGTTGAGTGTGTTATACGGTGTATTTCTCGCCTCAGGTATTATGCGGTTGAGTGCATCCCTGATCTTTCTACCTCGCCTGAAGGAGATGCGCGATGTCAGGCCCATGACCGTACGGGGTCTGATCTTTCGAGTGGCGCGCTTCTCTCTATCTGGGTTGACCTTTGATGTTATCGGCCAAAAGCGGCGCAAGCCGTAATCATCTTGCTACCGGCGTAACCTTGTCGGCAGCGAGTTTGGCGTTTCTTCGAGCGGCATCGGTATCGTTGGCATAAGCCAGTGCCACACCCATACGTCGCCGCGTAAAAGCCTCTGGTTTGCCAAACAAGCGGATTTCCGTATTGGGTACACGCAAGGCCTCATCGACATTCTCAAACGCAATGCCTTTTTCATCCATGGCGCCGTAGATAACGGCGCTGGCGCCGGGGTTGCGCAATGCGGTGGAAACGGGTAAGCCGAGTACAGCGCGGGCGTGTAATTCGAATTCATTTTGCATTTGAGTAATCATAGTCACCATGCCGGTATCATGCGGCCGCGGACTGACCTCGCTAAACCAAACCTGATCACCCTTAATAAACAACTCAACACCGAAAAGACCCATGCCGCCGAGATTGCCGGTAACGGCGCCGGCAATTTCGCGGGCGCGTTGCAGCGCTGCCGGACTCATGGGTTGAGGTTGCCAGCTTTCCACGTAATCGCCTTTCACCTGGATATGACCGATAGGTTCACAGAAATGGGTTTCAACTTCCCCGGCAGCGTCTAAGGCGCGAACTGTAAGTAAAGTGATCTCATAATCGAAATCGATTTTTTGCTCAACAATAATGCGCGTTTTTTGAACTCGACCGCCGCTCATGGCGTAGTCCCAGGCGCTTTGAATATCATCCGGGCCATTGATAGTGGATTGTCCTTTGCCGGACGAGGACATAACCGGCTTAACGATACAGGGATAACCGATGCCATCGTCGATGGCTTGTGTTAATTGTTCCAGGGATTCGGCAAAGGCATAACGTGAGGTCGGCAGATCTAATTCCTCCGCCGCCATACGCCGGATTCCTTCGCGGTTCATGGTCAGTTGCGCGGCGCGGGCCGTTGGAATGACGGTGGCCAATTCTTGGGCCTCGATATTGGCCAATTCATCCGTGGCAATGGCTTCAATCTCCGGCACGATAAGGTCAGGGCGCTCCTGCTCCACCAATTGGCGCAGGGCTTTTGCATCAGCCATGTTGATGACATGAGCCCGATGCGCCACCTGGTGCCCCGGGGCATTGGCGTAGCGGTCAACCGCAATTACCTCTACACCCAGTCGTTGTAGGGCAATAATGACTTCCTTGCCCAGCTCGCCGCTGCCTAACAACATGACTTTGGTGGCCGACGGGGAAAGAGGCGTGCCGATGCGCATGGTGGATCTCCTTATTGGGTGAGGGCGCCATTCTAATGGGTGGGCCTGGAAATACAAAAACCCCTGAAGGGGACTTTATTTTTCGCGCGCGACCAGAACGAGCGTAGCGATGTTCAGGAAGTGCTTAATGAAACGCCGCAGGCGGTTCTAAAGCGCCCGGAGAGATTACTCGGGGCTCTGCCCCTCGCCCTTTGGGCCAGCGTCGCTCACTGCGCTCCGCTGTTCCACCCGCTGAATTTACTTCATGCGCCAGCCTGCTTGGCTCAGGCGCATGCCATTCAGCGGGATGGTCGAACTGAGGAGTTCGCTCTCAACCTGGGCACGAAAAAATAAAAACCCCCTTGCGGGGGCTTTAATTTTTTGGCGCGCCCGGAGAGATTATTCGGCGCAAGCGCCTCACCCCGTTCGGGGCCGCCGTCGCAACAATCGCTCCGGCGTTCCACACTGCTTCGCAGTGTGGTCGAACAGGTTTATGACGACGTCGGGAGTTCGAATGTCACGCTAACCCACCAAATAAAAAAAGGCCCTAAAGGACCTGTTTTTTATTTGGCGCGCCCGGAGAGATTCGAACTCCCGACCAACCGGTTCGAAGCCGGTTACTCTATCCAGCTGAGCTACGGGCGCAATGGCCGTGAAGCGTATCACGAAAACAGGGGGGCAAGTCAGGATACGATTTACCTAAACAAAAATCCCGGCTGGGCCGGGATTTTTGTTTAACGATTGATCGCAAGTGGCTAGTTAAAGGCATTGCCCGGTTTGGCGCCCAGGGCCTTCAGGATCATTGCCAGAGGGCAAAAGCGGGTAAAGGCTGCCTGCAGCAGGTTGACTCCCACAAACAGAGTTAAAGCCAGCCAATAGACGGAAAAGAGCTGGGACAGGGCCACGCTGAAGAGAACAACAAAGCCGGCAAAGGCCAATACAATACGGTCGATACTCATGAACTACTTACCTCATTTTGTAATCTGGGGCAGGCGGGCATCGAGCCGGACTGCCAGGTTAAATCGAGGCGCATAATATTAGCAACTGCTAATATAATCCAGTCCTTAAAGACAGAGAATCTGTGCGCCTTCTAGTCAAGCGTGGCGGCTGTTTTGCTTAATACTGGGCTCCATCGCTAAAATGACCCTCCTTGCGCGCCGGAGAGTCTTAATGAGCTGCTGTTGCCCCCATGCCCGATCGGCTAGCCGTATATTTTCTTTTTTCGCTCGCCGCTACCGCAGGCGCTTTGAGAAAAAGGGCTTTGAGCCCTCTCAGAAGCAGCTCATGGCGGGATTAAGCGAGGCAGGTTTTGCCGGGAAAACCCTGCTGGAGATTGGTAGCGGTGTTGGTCATTTACATCAGACGCTGCTGGAGCAGGGGGCTGGGTCTGCGGTGGGTGTTGATCTGGCTCCCAGGATGATTGACGAGGCCCGGCGTTGGGCCAGGGAGCGGCAGCTCGAATCGCGCGTCACTTATCTTGAGGGCGATTTCATTAATCTGGCGGATGCGCTGGAACCCGCCGATATTACTGTGCTGGATAAGGTGGTCTGTTGTTATCCGGATGCGGAAGGTCTGGTTAAGCAGTCCCTGAGAAAAACCAAGGGAGTGTACGCCTTAACCTATCCACGTAACCGCTGGTACGTATGGCTTGGTGGGCAAGCGCAGGCATTGATTATGGCACTTATACGCTCGGACTTTCGCGCTTATGTGCATGATCCGGAGCAAGTGGAACGATGGATTAGTGCCGCGGGTTTTCGTAAGGTCTACCAGGCCACCACCGTTATCTGGCTAACCCAGGTGTACACCAAAGTTTAAGGAGTCAATTGGGTTATGCGGTTGTTTGGGTAAGGGGTTGCGCCACAAACAGAGCGACTATCCTCATTGCCTGTGTTTCCATCTTTCAGATTAAGGCTCGCCTGCATTCGCAGTTGATCGGCGTGCTCTTTTCGTTTGTATTCCAGGTACCGGACCTTGTCCATCTCATAGAGTTGTTCAGGATATTTTTCCGTCAATTCAAACCAGCGGTTTATGCTGGCCTCAAATTGTTTATCCGGGTCTGCAGACAGTGAATCAAGGTAACTTTGAATGGCAAAGTAATAACGCATGACATTGCGTTCGGCTACTCCTTGTACGCCTTCCACATAGACCGGTTCGCCATTAGCCGAGATGTCTACAGTGCTGAAGCCTTTTTTGTTGTTACCCAAAGACGCAAAGTAGCCATTCATGGCCGCATGAGTGACAAGGCCATAGGCATAGGAATAACTGAAGTGAATAAAGGTTGAAGAGCCATCGATAGGAACCGCTTCTGCATAGATATAGTATTTTTTTGTATCTAAGGGACCTTTTTGCGCGACAAGCGAGGACTTGAAATAGTTGTCCTCGTAGGCGGAACGTTCAAATTGGTACTTGATGCGGAACACCCTCTCAGGGTTCATGTAATATTTGCGGCCCGTATAAAAATTCAGCTGACATGTATTTTCGACCATCTGATATGTGCATGCCTTGATATTAATGTGTTGGGGAACAATCTGGCACCAGGTTAATGGGGAGCCAAGTGCGTCTCTGACTTGATCAAAGGAATGGGGAATGACACCGTAGACGTCACCATGCATGGTCCGGTCCTGGCTGCCTGATTCCAGATAAATCGGGATGCCATAGACGTTACTCGACAGCGATTCAGCAAGAGCGATATGTTTTTTTTGAAGGGAATCGGCTTCCGCCAAGGCGCCGGACACAGGGGCCAGGAAGGCAACACAGAGCGCTATGCTGCGGAAATAACGGCGAATAGAAGAATGCGCGAAGGTCATATAGCCTCTAGATATGGGCGCCGGCAACAAGTATCAAGGTGATTTCCCGGATTTCTGCTAGTGCTCCATGTTTTTGAGTTCTGCGATGATATCCTGCACCAGTTTCCGCCCTTGTTCACCCATGCGTTGTGTTAATTGCTCCACATCTCTTTCACCATCCACGAGCTTCCCCATAATGCCGCCCATTTGCTGCATGTCACCGTGGGACTGGGTCATTTGTTTTGCCAGATATGCCAGGGCTTGCAGGGCCTCCGGATCTCCCCGCCGGGCAGCGTGAATCATCATGGCCATGCCGGGTGCCGCCATATTCGGGTCCGCCTGTTTGTTTGTGTCCGGCAGCGTATTGGGATCATGCAAGCCGGCAAGGATGCTTTGTATAATGACACGGTCCTCGTCATCCAGGCCTTTTAGCAGGCTTTCGTCGCGCCGTCCGGCAACAATGCGGCGAATGGTATCCACCAGGTCGGTCCAGCCGTTCTGCGCTGCCTGGGTTAGCAATCTGTCCAGCAAGGGGCGTTCCTGTTCGTTATGGCAGGCTTTGACTACTTGATGGATCAGCAGGGCATGCATGTTGCGTATTTGTTCATCGCGTGCGGGAAACTGTGTCATGTTACAAAGACCTGTGGGTTGCGCGGGGTCACTATAAAAGGTTTCGAATAGCGGAACAACCGGGGTCGCATGTTGCTAAATCACTCCCCCTAGTTTTACCTGATTGCGCCCGGCGCGCTTGGCCTCGTAAAGCGCATGATCAGCCGTTTCAATCAGCAGTGCCGGCGTCGGCGGAATTACGGTGGAATCATTGGGTTGAAACGAAGCTATCCCGATGCTGATTGTGACGTATTTATCCGTATCTGAACCTGGATGGGCAATACTGGCTGCGCGGACAGATTGTCGTAACAGCTCCGCATGTTTGTAACATTGGCTCTCATTAAAGCCGGGCATGATGATGACGAACTCTTCGCCGCCATAACGCGCAGGCAGGTCGCTGCCACGGAGAAAATGCTGTTTAATGATGCCGGCAATAGAGATCAGACAGGCATCACCAGCCTGGTGGCCGAGTATGTCGTTGTAGTGCTTAAAGTGATCGATGTCGCACATAATGAGAGAGACCGGAGTTGCCATGCGTGATGCCCGGTGCATTTCTTCCTCAAGAACCGTATCGAAGTGACGTCGGTTATAGAGCCCGGTGAGGCCGTCGGTCCTGGCGAGCTCCTCCAGTTTCAGATTGGCCTCAAACAAGTCCCGGTTGGTGTTTATAATATCGTCACGCAGTTTACGCTTTTCTGTGATATCGCGAATCAGTCCGGTAAATAATCGCTCCCCATGAATCGTCATTTCACTTACCGCCAGTTCGACTGGAAAAATGACGCCATTCTTTTTAATAGCCTCGACTTCCCGGCCGATGCCGATGACTTTCTTGTGCCCGGTATCAATGTAGTTTTTCATATAGCCATTGTGCAGGGACTTGTGTGGCTCCGGCATCAGCAGGGAAACATTCTTACCAATGACTTCTTTTGCGTTGTAACCGAACATATTTTCCGCAGATTGGTTAAAGCTCTCAATGATCCCTTTGTCATTAATGGTTATGACTGCGTCGACTACGGTTTCGACCAGGCTGCGCCAGCGCTCTTCCTTTTCCTGAAGCGCTGTTTCATTATCCTCGACCGAGTCAAATAATCTGTTCAGCGATTGACCCAGCCAGGCCAATTCGTCCCGGCCGGTTATGGCGATTCGGCGTTCCCTCTCGCCCCGGGAAAAATTCTCGGAAATCTCAGCCATTAGGGCGGTACGTCTGGTGATTAAGCGGGACAGTGCTGCCAGCAGCAACATCGCACCCAGGCCGGACCCGACAAGGGATACCGCCAGAACCCGGTAGAAATTTGCTCTTGCCAGGCGATATTGGTAGGCCAAATCAAGCCGATAATACAGAAAACCGCATTGAGTACTTCTCAATCCCAAGCCCTCTCCCTTTGTGCAGACCGGGGCGTAACCGGTGATGATGTGCCGTTTATGGTCTTCGTCCAGAACGCTGCTGTTCGAGTTCGTGGCCTTTACCACTTTCTCGCTCGTTATAATATATGAGGTTTCGGTATAGTGTTTGCCGGTATCGACATAGCGAATCGATGCCAGTATTTCCCCTTTGTGATCGGTGACGAGTAATGCGAGGAGGTCGGGCTCCGCAGCGAAATTGGAGATCAAATGATTCAGGCGCTCAACCGCGCCGAGAGCAATCAGTTGCTCCGCAACACCCTGAATAAAATTCAAACGATCGCTAACCTGTTTTATGCCGTCTTCCACAATACGGCGGTAGGCCAGTGACTGCCCGGAAAGCAGAGCGATTGCAAGGGTAAAGCAAATAAAGAGCAGGGTGAGTGCCGGAACGACCACTCGAATGCTTTGCCACCGTATCATTAACGAATCACTCTTTGATGGCGGACGAACTGAGCAGGTTGTCTGTATTTACCCTGCCCTGAATCAAACCGTGCTGGCTCATGACACGATTAAGATGTGTCAGCGTTGTCAAAAGTTTGGCCTTTTCGCCGTCCAAAAGTTCGATGTTTTCACTCATATCAGGTATATGCAGGCCAGCGAGGCCATAGAGAATTTCTTCTGTTGTTGTGCCGAGCCGCCGCGATATAATGGCTGATGCATCTGCGGGTCGATTGGCAAGATAATCCACAGCTTTGAACCAGCCTCGAATCAGATGTTTGATGCGGCCCGGGTGTTTGCTGAAATATTTTTCATGCACTACCAGTACATCGACTATTTCACCCGGAATCTGCTTGCTGTTGAAAATCTCACTGGCGCCGGCATTGAGCAGTTTGGTGCGGGACGGTTCGAAGGTGACAACAGCGTCAATGCGATTCTTTTCGTAATCCGAGATATGTTCATTTACGCTGGAGGAAACAATCTTGACATCATTGATGGACATATTATTGAGTTCCAGGGCGCGGGTCACGACGAAGGCGCCAAGGGCGTTGTTTTCTACGCCAATGCGCTTTCCTTTTAATTGCTTGACGGTTGTTACCGGTGGTTTCGCCAGGATGGCATCACCGCCCTGGGAGATATCGTGAACCAGTATGATTTTTACCGGTATCCGGTCCTGTCTCAGCTGCAATACTTCGTCGAGCGTCAGCGACGCCGCCTGAATTGACTGATTGCGAAAGGCGCGCAGTACATCTGTCGCCGAGGGATATTCGGTTAGCCGGATTTCGTCAGGTGTCCAGTGTCCAAGCTCTTGTGCCAGATACAATGGTTCATAACCAAGCCAGATATTCGTGCCGACGCGCAATGTCGGGGCCTCGCTCTGCAGGCATGCCGCTTGAAACAGGCAGGCGATAATGAGGCCTGACCGGCACAGCGTTTTATACTTTGTTGCAAGTAACAGTTTAATTAACATGCGCCCTAGAGACTTAAACGTTGTCAAATGAGCCAAGGTGTACTTATATATATAGTTGAGGCTGTGCCGGAAGGAAGCTCTTATTACAGCGCAATAATAAAGGGATTTTAAATATCACTGTTTATTTTGGATTACTTCGGTGCAACCGGCGCTTGGTTGCTAATGGATGTAAAACTAAAAAATTGAAAGAAAGGTGACGCAATGAAAAAAATGTTTTTGGCGGTTGTCGGCTTAGTGGTGATTCTCGTAGCGGCCGGCCTGTATTACCTGTTTACCAACCTGGATGCGATCGTGGAAGCCGCTATCGAGAAGTATGGCTCGCAGGTAACGCAGACGCCGGTGCGAGTGGATAGGGTGCGGATCAATCTCGCCGATGGTGCCAGCGAAATCAACGGCCTGACTATTGCCAACCCCAAAGGGTTCGATATGGCCAATGCGTTCTCTCTGGGAAAAATCAGCGTAAAGATTAATATCAAGAGCGTGACAGAAAGCCCAATAGTGATAGATGAAATCATTGTTAAGGCGCCGGAGGTATTTTATGAGATTAATGCAGAACGTAAAGGTAGCCTCGATACCTTGCTGGACAATATTATGGCCAGTGTCCCAAGCGGCCCGGCTACAACGACGGAGCAGTCAGATAAGTCTGCAAAGAAAGGCGATGAGCCAAGAATACGAATCCGGCGTTTCCAATTTGCTGATGCCACACTTAATGCCAAGATTGTGCCGTTGAAGGACAAGGAATACACCTTAAAGATTCCTGCCATAAACATGGATAACCTGGGCGGTAAAAAGGGTGCTACGGGTGAGGAGTTGGCCAAGGAAATTATGAGTCGTCTGACAAAGCAGATTGTTGCAGTGATTAAACAAAAAGGTTTGGACGCAGAGCTGGAAAAATACAAGGCACAGGCCAGACAAAAAGTGGAAGAAGAAAAGGCCAGATTAAAAGCCAGGACTGATGAAAAGATTGATGAGCAAAAAAGCAAGGCAACAGACAAACTGAAAGGCCTGATAAAGCGTTAAAGCAGATTGGTTTGGTAATGGACTTTAACAGGGGTAAAGTAAAAGCCTGTCCCGGTTAGCCAGAGTTGTGTCATTTATACGTCGTAAAATAAACCGGGGCTTTATTGGGCCGGCACTGATTCTGAGAGACAGGCTGTTTCCGCCTAAATCCGTAGTCAGGTCCGAAGATGACCAGAGAAAAGTTGATGAGGCCACAAAAGGATTAACGCTTTATCATCTTTGGACCTGCCCCTTCTGCGCAAGAACCCGGCGTGTTATAAAACAGTTGTCGTTGAATATTGAATTGCGTGACATTAACAAGATTCAAAACAAGAAAGATCTGGTGAAGGGCAGCGGACAGTCAAAGGTGCCCTGCCTGAAAATAATGGACGAGCATGGCACGGTCACCTGGTTGCGCGAATCCCATAACATCATCCGCTACTTGCAGGACCGTTTTTCCGGGTAGAGTTATTTTTTTTCGTATTCTGAAATCCAGTCGCTGATTGTTTTAACCAGTTCTTCATTTTTGCCCTGGAAAAAGTGGCCTGTGCCGGCGATGGCTTTTTGCTCCGACCCCTTTTTGGATTTGATAATTGGCAGGCGTGCTTTTGCCCCTTCTGTTGCACGTTCATGTTCCGTGCCGTAAAGATCGAGCATGGGTACAGGAACTTCTTTCAGCCAGTCAATAAGGGGTTTCCCGGGGATCGCCTCAGAACCCGGCGACATGCTGGTTATAACAAAAGAAGTAATATTTTCTCCTGCTTTTTTATCGGTTACCAGATAATAAACACCCATCTCGGTTCCCAGGCTGTGTCCGATCAGCACCAGGTTTTTATAACCCTTGTTTTTTAGAAACTTGATGGCGCTATTAATTCGTGGCGCCACTTCGCTGAATAAAGGCTTGTATTCAGCAGGGTTCGCCTCATTGTGCAGGACAGGCATTTGGATAGAGAGCGTAGCCCAGCCCTGTTCCGGCAATTGACTGCGCAGGGGTAGTATCACGTCCGGCCAATCGGGGTGAACACCGATGCCATGCATAATAATCGCGGCCCCCTTGGGGCCGTCACTGGCTTCCGTGTACAACCCAAGAAACTTGTCCTGACCGGCTTCCAGCCATACTGCGTCACCCACCATGACAACGTCGGCGATTTGATCAGCCCAGCGTTTTTCCTTGGCCTTGTCCGAGGCAGTAACTTCGGCAGTGTTGGCTATGAGTAACAGGGCAAGCGACAAATATACCAGAGGTCTCATCATGTTCTCCTCGATTACATCTGCAGGGGATCAGAAACACTACGCCGGTTTCCAAAAAATCTCAAATTGACTGAAAGGCACAAAAAAAGCAGGTTCTGGCCTGCTCTGACTGCGGCAAATTGTCGCGCGACCCTATGCCACATTCCCTGTGCAGCAATTCCTAAATAAACTGCCTGGTAGTGAAGGCTGTCTGCTGTAGCTTGGAATCAGCAGTTCGGCGATATCCAGAGGAGACAGCGGAATTGGGATTTGATCACACACTGATAGCACATTTCGAGCACCGGAATGTAGTGTGGGCAATGACTGCTTCGTTGATTGCTCACATGGCGTTGTTTTTGGCGCTGAGTGGCGTCAATGCTGAATTCAGGGCGACCGCGCCTTATCAATCGATAGAAGTCTCTCTTAGCTCTGTGGCGTCACCGGCTTCCCTGCAGGCATCGGAACCTCGGTTACAAAAAGATAGAACCGTGTCATCAGATCGCTCCGTATTCAGTGACGCGCCGGATAATGATAAATCGGTAAAGCCTGCACAGGAGAATCTTGCTTCCGCCACAAGTCAGGGCGAGATGGTCAC
>Ga0224511_10000029_pt1 | contig 58930 bp, 62 predicted proteins | sample SF_May12_sed_USG_2_FD_169988 | JGI IMG/M metagenome (GOLD analysis project Ga0224511, IMG submission 169988) | Sediment microbial communities from San Francisco Bay, California, United States - SF_May12_sed_USGS_8_1 | ecosystem: Environmental > Aquatic > Marine > Sediment | place: USA...
CGCTGCACATCACCGATCTTAATGTGCGAGACACTCAGGTCGCGCTGCCACTGACTGTTGCCCGGGTCGGCCCGGGCCAGCCGCTCTGCAATGGCCAGCGCTGCCTGATAACTTTGTAACGCCGCCGCAAGGCTCCCCTGCGCACGCTGCACATCACCGATGTTATCGTGCGCGACACTCAGGTCGCGCTGCCACTCACTGTTGCCCGGGTCGACCCGGGCCAGCCGCTCTGCAATGGCCAGCGCTGCCTGATAACTTTGTAACGCCGCCGTAAGGCTCCCCTGCGTAACCTGCACATCACCGATCTTAATGTGCGAGACACTCAGGTCGCGCTGCCACTGACTGTTGCCCGGGTCGGCCCGGGCCAGCCGCTCACGTATGGCCAGCGCTGCCTGACAACTTTGTAACGCCGCCGCAAGGCTCCCCTGCGTAACCTGCACATCACCAATTTTATTGTGCGAGATACTGAGGTCGCGCTGCCACTGACTGTTGCCCGGGTCGGCCCGGGCCAGCCGCTCTGCAATGGCCAGCGCTGCCTGATAACTTTGTAACGCCGCCGCAAGGCTCCCCTGCGCACGCTGCACATCACCGATTCTGTCGTGCGCGACACTCAGGTCGCGCTGCCACTGACTGTTGCCCGGGTCGGCCCGGGCCAGCCGCTCACGTATGGCCAGCGCTGCCTGATAACTTTGTAACGCCGCCGTAAGACTCCCCTGCGTAACCTGCACATCACCGATCTTAATGTGCGAGACACTCAGGTCGCGCTGCCACTCACTGTTGCCCGGGTCGGCCCGGGCCAGCCGCTCACGTATGGCCAGCGCTGCCTGATAACTTTGTAACGCCGCCGCAAGGCTCCCCTGCCCACGCTGCACATCACCGATTCTGTCGTGCGAGACACTCAGGTCGCGCTGCCACTCACTGTTGCCCGGGTCGGCCCGGGCCAGCCGCTCACGTATGGCCAGCGCTGCCTGATAACTTTGTAACGCCGCCGCAAGGCTCCCCTGCGCACGCTGCACATCACCGATGTTATCGTGCGCGACACTCAGGTCGCGCTGCCACTGACTGTTGCCCGGGTCGGCCCGGGCCAGCCGCTCACGTATGGCCAGCGCTGCCTGATAACTTTGTAACGCCGCCGTAAGACTCCCCTGCGTAACCTGCACATCACCGATCTTAATGTGCGAGACACTCAGGTCGCGCTGCCACTCACTGTTGCCCGGGTCGGCCCGGGCCAGCCGCTCACGTATGGCCAGCGCTGCCTGATAACTTTGTAACGCCGCCGCAAGGCTCCCCTGCCCACGCTGCACATCACCGATTCTGTCGTGCGAGACACTCAGGTCGCGCTGCCACTCACTGTTGCCCGGATCGGCCCGGGCCAGCCGCTCACGTATGGCCAGCGCTGCCTGATAACTTTGTAACGCCGCCGCAAGGCTCCCCTGCGTAACCTGCACAGCACCGATTTCATCCAACAAAACAGAACGATCCCGCTCGGCCTGTTGCGGCAGGTGCTTCAGTTCCGTTTCAAACACTTGCCGCGCCCTGCCCAGATCACCTGCAATCACATAGAGCCGCCCCAGATAGATGGCATCCCAGGGATTGGTCTGATCCAGTTTCATCACCGCCTCGTAGGCCTGTATGGCGCGCTGTGTGTCAACGCCGAATGCCAATCGACCAATTCGGCGCCATTTTTCCACCGTGTGCTGTGAGGTATCCCGGGCGTCTCGGGTCAACAGATCCAGACCTTGTTGGGTTTGCCCTTCACCAATCAGGGCAATGGCACGGCGCTCCAGGGCTTCACCCTGTTTCAGGGTGGTCTCCAGTTCCTGTTTCAGGGCGGTGGCGGCCTGCTCGGCGGCTTGGGTTTTAGCCGATTTGATATCTTTTGCCAGAACCTTGAAGGCCTGGTCGATATAGTATTGTTCCAGGGCCGCCAGTTGCTGTTTTTGGGCTTTGCTCAGGGTGGCTTCGCGGGCTTTCAGGAATTCATACAGGGCCAGCTTGTCCTTATCGGGACCCGGTTTGTCGCAAGAGGTGATCAGCTTGTTGAGACCGACCAACGCCACCGTGTCGCAGACAAACATCCCGCCCTTGTTGCGCAGGGTGTCGTAGGTGCCCAGGAAGGCTGCCACAGCGGCGATGATGAGGGTGATCTTGCCCCAACGGCTTTTTTGCTTCAGCCATGCCAGGCGTTCCTTGAAGCGAATTTTTGGTAGTGTGAATTTCATAACCCTTCCCTATTATGAATTGCCAAACAGCGATGAGTGATGCTGCTCGCGTCGATGGCTTTCTGTTCTGTCCGGCTCAGGTTAAAACATCTACGCGTTGTATGACAAGGCCGCCAGTCCTGTGCGATTCAGCCGATGTATCTTTGTGCTGTTTCTGGTTTCTCAACACGCCACTTCACTACACATCAGCCTGTCATAAACAGCAGCTAATCCACCTCTTTTTGTCATTCATCCCGACACTTTAATCAGCACACTAAAAACACCAACTCTATCGCAGTTCCATCCAAACTGTCATTTTAAGCAGCTGTTCAAATCCGGTATTGTCGTTCAGATTCTTCAGTCTGTTTCAAACTGGAGAAAATCTATGAAGCTTCGATCACTACTATGCAGTATTGCCCTGATCTATAGTCTGGGTGCGGGCTCGGCCTTTGCGACGATTACCTTTACCGGTGGTTCATACTGGGCAAAAGGCTGGAGCCAACATACGCCATATCTGACGGCGGTGAGCTACTATGCCGCCAACAGTATTACGTCGGTCTATCCCACGACACCGATCAACACCGGCGATACCATTCAGCCGGGTGTGGATTCCAACGGGAATAATATTTATCAGGCTCTGCTTGGTATTTCCGGTGATGGCGACAAGTATCATGCCCAGATCCGCGAACAATCCATTCGTGAATATCGCTGGGCCTTGCGTGTGGTCTTTACCGCGCCGGATACCTCCGGTAACGGCAAGGCGCATTTCACCATGCCGGGTTTTCACCGCCACAGTATCAAGGTGGGTGATGATCAATTCAACAGTGGTTTCACTGTCAGTTACACCGTCGACAGTAACAACAAGGTCTCATATACCATGCCCTGGGGCGCCACTGTCACGGGTGTGTTTACCACTGACCATCAGACGCTGATTATGTCTGATACCGGAGACGGACTGGGTTTGACCACAGCGGTGAAGGTTGCCGCCGGCACCACCACACTGGCCAATGATCACTATCTGTTCAACGGTTATATGCTGGAGATTAATCGCAACGATACCACCTATACAGATGGTGAAAACGGCAATGAGCAATTGACCGCTTATTTCTCTGCCAGTCTGGGCTGGCTGGATCTGGCTTCTTCACCAGGCAACTTCACCATGTCCACCATTGATTCACGCCTGACCATTGATAATCCGGAAAGCACCAGCCCCACTGTCAGCACCACCAATGATGATGAGAAGATGACCGATCTCAAGAGTGTGGTGATTGGCGCCTTCATGGACGGCGCCGGTCCGGTTGGTCCGAAAATGACCGACTGGATGGCGGTTTCCGATTCCGGCGAGATAGCCATTATGTCGAGTGCGACTGACTATGACACGCGTTTTAGTGACAGCAGTGTGGGCGGTACTGATCCCGCCTTTGCCCATCATTATCGGCATAATCAAAGCACAGCCACGATCATCAAGATCGCCAACTCCGGCACCCATACCACCAGTTCGCTGGCGGGCACCTGGTATCTGACCGGATACTTTGATGACTTTAACTCCAGTTCAGCCAATGGTTTGTCCGGGATCAGCACCGGTTCTTTGGTGCTCAATGCCACCGGAACCGGTACCTTCAGTTTCACTGACACCAATAACATCAATGTATCTTCCAGCAATTCCGGTAACATCAACTGGACGGTGAAACAGATCTGTATCGGTGTTGATGCGAGTAACACCCGTCTGGCCTATACACCCACCACCAATTGCGTCTCCAATGGCGGACGTGTTGTGGATACGGTTGAGATCAGTGATCCGGGCAGCGGCACGGTCTTTGTGAATATGTTTATCTCATCCACCGGCAAGCTGATGACCTACATGGATATGAAGGGTCTGGACAGCACCTCGGCCTATAACCATTCACTGGGTAACGCCGTGAAATTGCCCTAGTGCAATTATTATTTGTTAATGCAGACGCGGCCCTTTTGGGCCGCGTTTTTGTTTATATCAAGCGAAATCAGTTACGGTGTGGAGGGTCTGCTCTCCAGCGCAAACATCCATGGTTTTCGGCAATTCACCCGGTTACAGCCATAGGTCTCGCCGCTGTAATCGCCGGAGGTAAAACTGAATAACATGGTATATCCGGTGATGATTGCCGTGTTGGCCATTTGAATAAAGCGACCGGTATTTTCCGTTTCCGACAGGGGCAGGGCAAAGAACATGATCTGATGACCGGTGTCTTTCGGATAACCGCCACGGGATTTGATCGGCGGCTCGGCACACAGGACATGGGCCCGATCCGCCATGATGCTGATATCCAGCACCACGCAACTGTAGTCGACCCTTGCCGCTACGGCACTGTTGGTAACGAAGGTCATCAATATGAGTATCATCAGGTATCGAAGACATAATGCTGTGAATTTATTGTCCATGGTTGTGACCTCTGCAAGGTTTTACATGGCAAACAGGTTGAGTACCGGCACGGCGCCGGCCCAGCCGTCTTCCTGACTTTTACCGTACAACACCTGTGCGCCGTCAATGTCGCCTGCGGACAAGCCATTCCGGTTGCGCGGCGCACAATAGTTCATCACCGAAACATCATCGTAATAGGGTGTCAGATAAATACCCGCCACGGTCACCGGACCGTCATTGCATTTGGGTGTACCGTTGGGAAATTTGGCGTCCTGGCGATCCATTTCATGGTGGAAGCCCAGTGCATGACCGAATTCATGGATGGTCACGGTACGCAGCAACCGTTCATCACCGTTCTCCGTCATCATCCAGATATTCACCCCACCGGCATGATAACCGCCCCTGGGGAGAGCGTCGCCGCAACCGCCGCAATCATTTTTGATCAGATCCACATACATAAACCCGGCCGGGTTAGCCGGACAATCGCCCCAATTCACAAACCGGAGCATGGTCCATTTTTGCCATGAGGTCTCCAGTGCATCGCGCACCATGGCGCGTTTTGCCATCCACTCACTCTGGGTGTACTTGGTGGTGGGAAAGGTGATATTGGGGTCAAACTTGTCCGGCTTGGTCCCGGGCGGGCGAAAACAGACCGGAACACGCACAACCTTTGGGTTGGCGTAGTTATCCCAGGGCCAGGGTTTACCCGGCACTTCCGGTCCGTTTTGAAACAGGCCCGTCACTGCAGCGGGCATTAACAGTGCACACAGGCAAAGGATCCATCCTGAAATATGCAGGCGTTTTTTCATGGCCACACCTCCAATCCGGTAAATTCGGTTTGTTCCGACGACAATTACTGAATTGCCGTCATCCAGGGGACACGGCAGTCCTTGGCCAGACAACCAAATGCCTGACCGCTGGTGTCACCATTGGTATAGGAGAACCGAATCTTGCGCCCGGCAATCAGTGCGGAACTGGTAACCGAGAGAAAGCGGTTGGCATGATGGGCATCCGATGTCGGCACCGCCCAAAACCAGATACTTGCCGTACCGTCTTTGGCGGCGGCATTGCAACGCACATGGAGGCGACCTTTGAACACAGCGACATGCACCGGTGTACAGATATAATCTGCCGCCGGAGCAGGGACAGGATGCATTGACAGGATAAGGAATGGCAGTACAAACCAACTTTTACGGAGCAGGAAACGCATGACGGTATCCTCCTTTTGACCAGACCGGCTTCCGACTTTCCGGGCATACCGTTTTCAATCGTTACCAACGGCCATGCCCGGTTTGTATCATGCAAACAACCACACGACAATGACGGATAGTGACACAACGAGTAGTACAACTCCTTTAGTCATTCAAAGAGCGAAGGGTATGTGGAGAAAATGAATGACGGGGGATTGGTATGTATAAAATCACAAGATCATGCTTCGTGCATTGATCATGCTCAACCAAACCGGCAATACCGCACGGCAGGCAACCCGCAATCTCCCTGTCGTGCGGTATACATTGATCTATCACTTAAAATCGGGCTGACATTTCCAACACGGTTGTTGTGCCATCCTCAACGCCGGTGTTACCGGCGAGGAATTGTGTATACTCCAGCGCCATTAAAATATCGTCACGCACAAAGTAACTCCCTCTCAGAGTCAGATTCAGACCTTCATCATCTTGTTCATCGCTGATCACATAATCCAGAGCGCCGCCCAGCCCCGTTTTACGATCAAGAAATCTGCTCCAGGAAAACTGAAAGTGTGTTGTGGATTCGTTCGGATTACTTGATGAGTCCTCGTATGTTTTGACCGTGCTGATAACACCGAACTCCCACAGGGTGGCTGTTTGATTGGCTGTCAGCTGTAACTGCCGCCAACTGATATCAGAACTGGTTGTCGTGTAATCACTCGCGATACCACCGGGTGAACTCAATTTGTTCTGCACCAGTGAAAATGACAGGTATGAAAACTTGTCGAAATAGAGGCCGAATTGCAAGGTGATGGTCTGGCTGTCTGCATCATATACCTTGATGCTGTTATTGGTGAGTGTGGTATCCCCTTGATCGATACCCAGACCAAAGGTTATGTCACCGCCGGCATTGACATGGGTATAGTTGATCTTGCGAATAACGCTCTCGGTCGAAAAGACAATGGCGGGCCCGAGCGTCACCGATGCATCACTGGAATTAAGCTCAACAGCAAAGTGACTGACGGGGTTAATAAATGCCGCCTCCAGATACGGGCCGGTGTCAGTCTTCACGTTGGACAAATACCCTGTGTAGCTGATCGAAAAAGACGCAATGGATGTCGGCCCGGCGGAATCATCCAGCAGCTGTATGGTCGCCTGATGGCCGTAATCTGCCGCTGCAGTCGGACTCACACACAACAGCCAAAGCCCGGTCAGGCCGATAAACTTGCCAACGGTGTTTGTCATTGTTTTTCCTGGTTCGTCCCACGTATCAGCAGAAATTAACATAAATCTGCACGGTGTAGAACCTGCTGACCAATACACCCGTCAGGTTGCTGTCAGCCTCTCGCTTGTGGCCGGGAAACCCGGTAACACAAGCGGCCTACCGCTGTCTCCGACCATTACAAAAAAAGTCCTGTTGAATTCGACTCTTTTCGCTCAAATCGCCTACAGCAGCCGATAAGCACAGCCGATACAGGGCAAGGTAAATGACAACAAACAGGTGAGGCCCATGATGAATAAAGCGGCAACAGTTTTTGTGGTTTTCGCCGGCCTGCTTACCATTGCCGGCTGTACCAATGCAGTCAACGGCAAGGTAACGGGTGGCGGGACAATCGTTTCAGCCAGTGGCTCGGGCAAGGCCAATTTCGGGTTTAATGGCGATTCCTGCAGCGGCAAAGTGCAGGGCAAATTCAATTTTCATGACATGAATTACGCTAAAGACAAGGGTGGGGTGAAAATGAACGGCACAGTCACTGCGACCGATCATTGCGTTGCCTCCGGCACCGGGGTTCGTTATGCCACCGACTGCACCAGTTGTGCGGGCGGTTACATCATCAAGCTCAATTATCGTTCAACCAACCCGGGGATGAAAGGCGATGGTGTGGCTACGGCCTGCGTTAAAGATAACGGCCAGGGCATGAAGGCCACCAGTTCGGATTCGATCTGGATACGCGCCAACACCGGACCCTATCAGGGCTACTACAGCGCAGGTAATGTGCAAGGCAATATCAAGGGGCACTCCTGTGATTCATAATCACATGATCTGAATTTCTTACAACCCTGAATTGAAAACGGGTTCAGTGCCATGCATTGAACCCGTTTTTTTATATTCCTGGATTAACCAGTCTAATCAGGATACCGGTTTGCCATCTGCCAACACCACCTTGGTGATGTAGGCCTGCTGGGCAATGGAGAGGATGTTGCTCACCACCCAGTACAGCACCAAACCGGCCGGGAAGAAGGCAAACAATACCGTCAGGCCAATCGGCATCATCATCATCATTTTCGCCATCATGGGATCAGGCGGGGCCGGGTTGAGTTTGTTCTGAATAAACATGGTGATGCCGTACAACACCGGCAGGACAAAGTAGGGATCAGCCCGTGACATGTCGATGATCCAGAGCGCCCAGGGGGCCTGACGCAGCTCGACACTTTCCAGCAGTACCCAGTATAGCGCGATGAAGACCGGGATCTGTACCAGAATCGGTAAACAGCCGCCCATGGGGTTGACCTTCTCCTTGCGGAACATCTCCTGCATGGCCATGGCGTATTTTTGCTTGTCATCACCACAACGTTCTTTGAGGGCCTGCATGCGCGGTGCAATGCGCTTCATGTTGGCGCTGGACTTGTAACCCTTCTCTGACAATTTGTAAAACGCACCTTTCACCATAATTGTCAGCACAATAATCGCCCAACCCCAGTTACCGAGCATTCTGTGTAGCCAGTCGAGTAACCAGAACAGGGGCTTGGAGAGAATGGTCAGCCAGCCGTAATCGACGGTCAGTTCCAGACCGGGCGCGACCTTCTCCAGGGTGTTTTGCAGTTTTGGCCCGACAAACAGACGGCTGCTGATCTCGCCGGTACCGCCGGGCGTAACACTCAGCTGTTGTGACTGATACCCCAGTGCAAACCGGGTATCGTTATTGATCGAGTAAGAATAATAACTTTGGGCCTGGCTCGCATCGGGAATGATGGCGGCCAGGAAGTAGTGTTGAATCATGGCCGCCCAGCCACCCTTGATGTCACGTTTCAGATTTTCATCTTTCATGTCATCAAAGCTGATCTTCTTGTATTTCTCTTCCGGGCTGTACACCACACCGCCCAGATAGGAGTATACAAACTGACTGGTGCCGTCTTTCGCATCCTTGTTGCGTTGCAGCTGGAAGTAGCTGTTACCGCGCCACTCTTTGCCGCTTTTGTTGGCAACCGCATGCTTGACCTGCACGACATAACTGCCACGCTCGAAGATAAAGTGTTTGGTAAACACCACACCTTCCGGGCTGGTCCAGCTCATGCTCACGTCCAGCCTGTCTTCGCCGTCCTTCATTGCATAGCTGGTTTGCGCGGCGCTGTAGATCGTATTGTGGTTCGGCGCTTTCACCAGATAATCAGTTGAAGATTTTTTATTGGCGAAACCGCTTTGGGCGATAAACAGGTTATTGTGATCTTCACTCATTAAACGAAAAGGCTGTTCGGGTTTATCAACCTCAACCGGGTATTTAAGCAGGTCGACAGTGCGCAGATCGCCACCCAGCGTATCAATTTCTATGCCGAACAAATCAGTCTTCACCGAAATGCGCTGTTGTTTTTGCAACGTCGACTTTTCACCCGGTACATCACTGGTGGAGGAGGCAGATGTCTGTCGGCCGGTAGATTCGTTCGCTGTGGGTACATCACCACTGTCGGCCGCCCCGGTGGTTTTACCTTGTTCGCCGGTCACCGTCGGTGTAACCGGTTTGGGACCATAATCTTTTTGCCACTCCTGCCACATAAGGAAGGTGACAAAGACCAGGGCGAGAAACAGCAGGGTACGATTTTCCATGACTTACTCTATATTGATTCTTATTGTTTAATGAGGATGTCGGCAGTGGTGGCTATGTTGGTGTTCGGGAACCAAATCCACACCACCTTCATGCCAGGGATGACAACGCGACAGACGCCGCACCGCCAGCCAACTGCCGCGCAACGCACCGAAGCGTTCCACAGCGGTCAGGGCATATTCCGAACATGAGGGATAAAAACGGCAGTGTTGTCCGACGAAGGGACTCAACAGCAAGCGATACAGGCGGATTAGACCGATAATGAGTCTTTGCATTTTTTTTCCAGCCCCTGCCAGAGTCTCTCCAACACCAAAAATAGTTCTTGTTTTGTTAATGCCGCCGCACTGGTTTTGGCCAACACCACAATATCCAGCCCCGCCAATGTTGTCTGGCGCTGCCGAAAGCTTTCCCGCACAATACGTTTGATGCGGTTGCGGGCGACGGCGGTCCTAATATACCGCTTTGCGATGGCCAGCCCAAGTCGGGCATAGTCTTTGTCATTGGTCCTGCAGAGCAGGGTCAGGTGTTGGTTCCCTGACTTGCATGGGTGGGCGAAGACCTGCTTGAAGTCAGAGGGTCTGGTCAGCCGCTGGTGCCGAGCAAAACGCCCGGGAGACACGAGGCAGGCGTACCCTTAGATTGCAATGCGCTTGCGGCCTTTGGCGCGACGTGCGCTCAATACCTTGCGACCACCACGGGTGCTCATCCGGGCGCGGAAACCATGGGTCCGTGCACGCTTTAAATTACTGGGTTGAAACGGTCTTTTCATCGCGAAACCATACAATAGTAGTTAATCGGGTTCAGGCGCCAATAACGCCCGTCCGGAACTTGCCGGAAAAGGGCGCAAAGAGTACTGTTTCCGGCCCATCAGGTCAAGTTCGCGACGATTATTTTCACGGTTATTTTTATCCACAAGGGTGTGGATAACCTCTTCCGATCCGTATAGACTCACCCGTCCACCCCCCCTATAAAAACAAGATACGAACATTACATTTGGAGGTTCGCGGTGTCTCAGTCCCTCTGGGATAAGTGCCTTGGTCGCCTGGAATCAGAGCTGACCCAGCAACAATTCAATACCTGGATTCGCCCGCTGCATGCCGTAGAAGAAGGGGATCAATTGCGTCTGCTGGCACCCAACCGCTTCGTTCGCGACCGCATCCACGAGAATTTTTTACAGCGCATTTCCGAGATTATGGGTGGTGATGGCGACACGATGGTGCGTATTTCTCTGGAGATTGGCAGTTCCAGTATTGAAGCCCCGGTTCCCCAGCAAAGCCCGGTCCGTTCACCGGCGCAGACATTCAACCACGGCGGCGGCGCACCGGCCCCGAGCCAAAATCGCGGCATTACCCTGAACCCCAATTACACCTTCGCCACCTTTGTGGAAGGTAAATCCAACCAGTTGGCCCGCGCCGCCTCCAGCCAGGTGGCGGAGAATCCCGGTGAGGCCTACAACCCCCTGTTCCTGTATGGCGGTGTGGGGCTGGGCAAGACTCACTTGATGCATGCCATCGGCAACCGCATCCGCGAAAAGAATCCCAACGCCAACGTGGTCTACCTCCACTCCGAGCGCTTTGTTGCTGACATGGTCAAGGCGCTACAGAGAAATGCGATTAACGAATTCAAGATGTACTACCGCTCGGTGGACGCCCTGCTCATCGACGATATTCAGTTCTTTGCCGGCAAGGAGCGTTCCCAGGAAGAGTTTTTCCACACCTTCAACGCCCTGCTGGAAGGCCAGCGCCAGGTGATCCTCACCTGTGATCGCTACCCGAAAGAGGTGGATGGTCTGGAAGAGCGCCTCAAGTCCCGCTTCGGTTGGGGCCTGCCGGTGGCCATCGAACCGCCCGAACTGGAAACCCGTGTCGCCATTTTGCAAAGCAAGGCCACGCTTTCCCACGTCGACCTGCCCCAGGAAGTGGCCTTCTTCATCGCCAAACGGCTGCGCTCCAACATCCGCGAACTGGAAGGGGCCCTGCGCCGGGTCATCGCCAATGCCCAGTTTACCGGCCGCCCCATCACCATGGAATTCGCCAAGGATGCACTGCGCGACCTGCTGGCCCTGCAGGACAAACTGGTCACCATCGACAATATTCAGAAGACCGTGGCCGAGTACTACAAGATCCGCGTCGCCGAACTCCACTCCAAACGCCGCAACCGCTCCATTGCCCGTCCTCGACAGGTGGCCATGGCCCTGTGCAAGGAACTCACCAACCACTCCCTGCCCGAAATCGGCGACGCCTTCGGCGGCCGCGACCACACCACCGTCCTCCACGCCGTGAAAAAAATCGCCGAGCTGAAAGAGACCGAGACAAAGATTGGTGAAGATTACGCCAATTTGATCCGGACCCTGAGTTCATAGCGCAATTTCCGGGGCGGTCTTTCACTGCCGCACTATTTCCCTTGTCGAAGACATAGCGCAAAGACACCGGGACGAAGAGAATAACGGGAGCAAATCACCCCATCCCCATCTACACTGATATTCAGGACCGGTTCAGTCCGCCTGTTCTATATCTGTCGACGAGGTCATCGATGCGAATTTTTCCTGCTGTTTTTTTGCTCTGCATTTTGACACTGCCGGTCCAGGCCCTGGAGGCGTATTGTCCCCGCTCTGATGAAATGAAAGCGCAGCGCATCAGCGAACAGGCCTATACCCGCCAGGCGCTGAATAAATCTTTTCGCTTTCTGTTGGGTTCCATTGATGAATCCTGGCAGGCGGCAGTAAAAAATGGTTCGTCCGCCCGGCCGGAGGATAAAAAGAATTTCCGGCAGAAATTGTCCCAAAAGATCGCTGCGGTAAACCAGCTGCTGGATAACCGACACAACTGGAAAGATGAGAAAAGCAGCAGAAAGACCCGTCAGTTGCTCAGCACAAAAGCCGATGAGTTACAGCTTTTGATTGCCAATGAGGGATTTTGGTCCACCCGGTCTTTTGTGGATGATCTCAATCGACGCATCAAGGGTGGGATCCTGCGCAGTATACTGGAGTCTGAATTGCGTTATCGGCCGGCTGCGCAAAGAAAGCTAATTCGTCAACAGATATCCAATGATCCCTTTTGCGCATTTATAAAATCCACTGTACTCGTCTCTCCATGAGGCAGACAACACATAACAAGAGAATATAACCATGCAACGCTCCACTTATCACATCATCGCCTTGTTGCTGTTCACCTTCCTTATTGCCGGCTGCTCCATGCTGTCGGGCGACAAGGTGTATAAAAGCCCCGTGGCCGATAACATGTTTGTCAAAACACAGATCGATGATGCCGCTGATACCCGCATCACTGTCAGTATCAAAAAAATGTCCAAATCTTGTAATGAGAGCAACCAGGGCGATCTCGCTTTGCCGAACGGCGATACCGCGTTTGGTCTCTGGCCGGGCCAACTCTACTCGTTGACCGTTACTGCTGACAGCAAACGTTTGGGGGGTTATCAACAACGCAGTACCTTGTTGCGCCCGAAGCCGAGCCAGGCCTATGCTGCACTGGTGCGTTATCAGAACAATAAATTTGATGTGAAATTTTACAAGCAAACGTCGGCTGGAAATCAGGAACTGGGGTTGTTACCGCTGTCGGCCTGTAAACATGTGCAATAGGCCGGATTCGCTCAAACCTGCTATTTTCCGGGATTCTATCCATATAAAAAATGTTGGCGCTATCGCAAAGATCAAGCCTGCCGCCGAATATTGCTAAAGACCGACTCCCGGTGACCGATGTCTCCTGTCATGAACGATACCAGGGAGACAACCATGAAACATTATTCCGTGATCCTGCTTGCCGCCGCCATGTTGCTGGGCGGCTGTGGTTTATTACCGCCCACACCGCAAAACTCCAATGAGTACCGTGCCCTGATGAAGGCAGGCACGCCCGGCGCGGTTATCGACACCTATGTGGTGGATAAATCCTACAACAAGGTGGCGAAAGTCATTCAAAAACAAGCCGCCAAATGTCTGGATACCGGTTTTGTCTCCAATCGCTGCACCACCAGCCAAAGTGGTCACACCAATTGTGACAAGGTCAACTTTATCTATACCCCCACCATACAAAATGACGGAAAGAAGATGGAGTTGTATGTGCAACTTCGCACCGAACCGAATCGTCTCCTGGTGGGCGGGACCATGCCGAAAAATGGCATCTATGTTTCAGTCATTGATTTTGAAGCGGTGGGTAAAAACAAAACCCGTATCACCGCCTATCATCCGGAAAAATCATTTACATTAACGTCGACTGCGGTGAAACACTGGGCAAAGGGCACCAATATGGGCTGTCCCAATATGACTGAAGACATGACGGGCTCTTCATGAGGTCGGTCCATATTCTGATTGCCGTTGCGGTGGTTCTGACCGGCTGTGCCGGCGGCCCGGCGGAAGTGGAGAATTATCCCAATGTCGGGCCGACGAATGTGATGGTCAGGTTTACCACCTCGAACGGCTATCGGGCCGTGTTCGGTGTCAACGATTTGGATGACACATGTGAATCCCATTTCAGAGGCAGTGTGGTGCTGCAACCCGGGATCAACAAGATCAGTTTGAAACCGGGACAGCCCACCTTCATCAAGGTGGCCATATTCAAAGTCAATTACCGCGGCAACTTTACCACTCACAGCGGCACTATCCTGATACCTGGCGCCAACACCCGCTATGAGGTGGATGTACAGTATCAGGACAGCATGTCTGATGTGCGTTTTTACCAGCTGACCAAACAGGACCGAAAAGAGCTGACCATCGTGCCGCGCTCCGCCTGTCGACCAAAATAATGTCGGGCCCCTTGCGGGCTCTTTTCTTTCCCGGTTGCCGATCATTCACGGTAATACAACACCAAAACCGGCTGATCAGCACAAGATAGCGGGATCTTGCTCGCTCAGAGCCATCTATCTGGTGTATATTCAATGCCTTGTAGCCCGGCAGAACAAGCTGTGCACAAGTCAGCGGATAAGCCTGTGGATAATTTATGTATAAAACCCATACCCCGACTTATCCACAAAGGTTCCACAGTTTACCGACGACTTGTACGGCCCTTGCCCAGAGCTTTTGACGTATAACAACCTGTTGATAGTCTTGCGGAAAAACGGCTTATCCACAGAAATGGCCTTGCTTAGTAATAACATTAATAAAGTAAATATATAAACTATGAATATTAAGCTATCTCGTGATCATATCCTGAAACCACTCCAAACCGTCAGCAGTGTTGTGGAACGACGCCAGTCTTCTCCCATACTTTCCAATCTGCTCATGACCCTGAAAGGTGAGCAAATGACCCTGACCGGGACCGACCTGGAAGTGGAGATGATTGCCCGTTTGGCAGTGACGGCAGATGAAGATGGAGAGATCACCTTGCCGGCGCGCAAGTTCCTGGATATTTGTAAAACCCTGCCGGACGGCGCCGAGATATCACTCTCCGTGAGCGGCGACAAGGTCACCCTGAAATCCGGTCGCAGTCGTTTTACCCTGAGTACCCTGCCGGCCACCGAGTTTCCCAATCTGGAGCCGGTGGAAGAGCCCTTTGAATTTTCAATCCCGCAGAAATCCCTGAAACGGTTGATTGAAAAGACCCAGTTTTCCATGGCCCAACAGGATGTCCGGTATTACCTGAATGGCCTGATGCTGGAATTGCAGGATGGCTTGCTCCTCGCCGTGGCCACTGACGGGCATCGTCTGGCCATGAGTCAGACAGCGGCAGAGATCAAGGTCCCGGAACGCAGACAGATCATTGTGCCGCGCAAAGGGGTTCAGGAGCTGGCACGTTTGATTGAGGATTCCGACTCACCGGTGCGTATTCAGATCGGCAAGAACCATATCCGGGTCGAACTGCCCGATATCTCTTTCACCTCAAAACTGATCGACGGCAAGTTCCCCGACTATCAGCAGGTCATTCCACCCAGCACGGAGAAGGTGATCGCCTGTGATCGGGCGACACTCCATCAGGCCTTCACCCGTACCTCGGTCCTCTCCAATGAGAAATATCGCGGTATGCGACTTTCCCTGGACACCAACATGGTGAAAGCGACAGTCCACAATCCGGAACAGGAAGAGGCGGAAGAGGAACTGGAAGTGAACTACAACGGCGACCAGTTCGAGATCGGCTTCAATGTCAGTTACCTGCTGGATGCCCTGTCGGCTATCGACAGCAATGATGTGCATGTTTATCTGACCGATGCCAACCACAGTTGCCTGATCCAGGGGGTGGGTCAGGATAACGATAAATATGTGGTTATGCCCATGCGCCTGTAATCGGGCCGGGCAACCATGCAACTGAGGATTGCCTGCACAATTGTTGTTGTCTTCCTCAGTGGTTGTTCCAGTCTTCCTCTCCATACGGTTCAGATCCAAAACGGGGTTCGTGATTGCTATTCGTTTGAACCTCGTGAGTTAGTCATTACTGACAAACAATTGATCCTGACCACCCAAACCCGTTTACATAAAAGCACCGGTTATTGCGGTTGCAAGTCGGCCTTGTTGAGTTACCGTGTCCGCAATAAAAATGGGGACGATAGCGGGAGTGGTCAAATTTTGTCCAGAGAGGAAAAACAGCAGGATTTCGTTATTGATCGCAAACCGGAAACAGGTAAGCCGATGAAAGGCTATACCCTGATGATCGGTTGTGCCCCGCCGCTTTAATTACTTCTGTGGCCAGGCCTGACGCAAGGTCTGCATCATCTGTTTGAGTGCCGGTTGATCCAATGCCCGGGTCAGTTGGGCATATGTTTTATCCAGTCCCGGATAAACAATGGTCTTGCCATGATGAATGTACTGACCCTTGCCACGATCAATATTGTGCAACTTCCGATAGGCCAGGTGATCCCGGTGTAACTTTTCAAAGCGATCATGAATATCGAGGAAGGTTTGCACAAAGGCCCGATTGGCGAGGATGTCCTGGTACATGCCCTGATGGTGACGCCGGCCATACTCCAGATAGGCCAGAATGTAATATTTGAAAAAGAGAAAATTCAGATAATCACCCGGCTCAAAGAAATCCAGAGTCTTTGATCGCAGCATGCGTTCCGACATTTGATGATCATGGTAATAGGCATGAAACTCATCCAGCAGGGCGTAGACACCAATCACATTACTGCCGTGCTGTCCGATGATGTATTGCTTGTAGGTAAACTCTTTCAGTTCCGCCGGGACATCCCCGTCCATCTCACGCGCCGGCCAGGTGGGGGTGTTGGGGACAAAGACAACGCCCTTGTCCGACAGGTAATAGGCCAACTCGCCATACGGGCTGTCCAGATAGACCCACTGCATATTGCCGGCAGGACGAATGGCTTTGGCCCTTGAGGCCGGCATCATGGAGGTAAAGTTGTGCGCCATTTCGTGTACCGAGGTGGTGAGGGAGATGTAGTAATTCAGATCCTTTTTTTCCGGCTTGATGAAGCTGACAAAGTGTTCCGACTCCACGCCACAAACCTTTCGGGTTTGCTCGCGGTGGGTATCAATCATGAAGCGACCTTCGGGGGAGTACTGTTTGATTACATCCCAGGTTGTCTGTTTGAGCTGCTTATCGAAGCGAACCGCATGCTGGTAACAATGCATCCCATAATGAAAGTTGCGGGCCTTGGTGCGATAGGTGGGGGCCGGGATACAACCCGACAGAACCAGACAGAGCAACGTACCGGCCCACAAGGCAGAACGTGAGGATATATTTAGCATGGACACTCCCGGAAGCACATTTATCTGTATCGTCCGGAAGGCGGGATAGTTGAAGCACGGAATGTTTCACGTGAAACAATGGAGATCGTGATGGCCGGATGTTCCACGTGGAACACAGGCTGAATCGCCCACATGGAAAAACCTGTGTTCACCCCAGGTGATGCAGTTATAATCCGCGCATCATCACAAGAACCGGACACCATGACCATCCAGCGCCTTCGGGTCCAGCATGTACGCAATCTCAGCGCGATCGATATCGAGCCCCATCCGCAGCTGAATATCCTGTATGGAGAGAATGCCAGTGGCAAGACCAGCCTGCTGGAGGCCATCCATCTCCTCTCTGCCACCAAATCCTTTCGCACTCACCGCATCGGGCGGGTGATACAGTATGAACAGGACAAGCTGGCGGTGTTTGGTCAGATTCAGAGCGGTCGATTCAGCCACAAAATCGGCATCGAGCGCAGCAAGAAAACCACCGAAATTCGCATAGACGGGGAATCGGTCAATCAGGCCTCCATTCCGGCCCGCCATCTGCCGTTGCAATTAATCACCCCCCAGGTAAACAGCCTGCTGGAGCAGGGACCCAAGATGCGCCGCCGTTTCCTGGACTGGGGTGTGTTCCACGTGAAACATGACTACCTCAATGACTGGCGCGCATTTCATCGTGTCCTGCAGCAGCGCAATGCCTCCTTACGCCAGAAACTACCAAAATCACAGGTGTGCGCCTGGGACAAGGCCTTGCTGGAGGCGGCCCACAAGATTACGCAGAGCAGGGAAGATTACATTACCGCCTTGTCCCCATTGTTGGCCGAATACAGTCTAACCCTGTTTGGCCAGACACCGGAACTGACTTACCAGCCCGGATGGTCTCAGGATCAAACCCTGGAGGCGTCACTACAGGCCGGATTCAGTCGGGACATGGAGCGGGGCTTTACGGCCTCCGGGCCACACCGGGCTGAGTTGATGCTCAAGTTTCATGGTGTACCGGCGCAGGATGTCCTGTCCCGTGGCCAATTGAAACTCTGTATTTCCGCCATGCAACTGGCCCAGGTGGCCCATTTGGGGCAGGAGAGAAGCCAGACCTGCATTATCCTGGTGGATGATCTGGCGGCGGAACTGGACCAATCCCGCCGTCAGGCGCTGGTCCAGCTGCTGATCCAAACCGGTGCTCAGGTCTTTATTACCGTTACCGAGGCGGGATTACTGGCGATTCCACCAGATCAGGGCCATAAAATGTTCCACGTGGAACAGGGCGCTATTGCCGAAAAACCACGCTAGTTACTCAAGCCTGTTAGATTTGACAGGTGATAATCTTGCCTGATTTCCCATACTCAAATCTCACAAATGAAAACCCTGGAGTAACTGAGATGAAAATGATAAAAATCCTGCTTGCCACAATGTCCATCCTTCTTCCCTTATCATCGGCAAATGCCGTTTCGGCATTTGCAACGGATGCAGAATTGGATGTCAGCACGACCGGAGTTACAATTATCTTGAGTGTAGCAAATGCAATTTCCGGATTGTCAGTTGGATCGTGCTCAAGTGGTACATCATACCAATACATTAAATTTCCAGCCGGTGCCACGGTAATGGAAGATCGCGTTATTCACCTTGTCACCAACGCCAGAAGCAGGGGAAAGCAACTGAAGGTTGATATCATTGATTGCGGTGCCACCTGGGCCATCGCTCAAGCAGTTTGGGTGTACTAACAGATATTGCGTTAAGCACCATTGACCCTCACAGAAACACTTGTGAGGGTCTCCATTAACAGAGGGTGTTTCACGTGAAACATCCTGTGTATTTCCAATAATCCGCAAAAAACCCGATCCCGGAGATCGCGCCAGATCCACGATCAGCCTGTGGTCCGACATCTTGCCTGCCTGGAAAAATCGGATCCCAGATCGGCTCTTATCAAGCCTCAGTTTTGTCAATACCCCAATCCCCGGTAAATAATCCTGGCTTGTCCCACTGAAAAATCCGATCCCTCAGATCGCGCCTGATCCACGATTTCACCTTCAGCCAATACAAAGCATGGGTCAGAAAAAGTGATCTGAAAACGGCCCTGATTCGCTCACGGATCTGTCAAGCATTTTTTTGAAAAATCAGTCACTGTAAAAAAGTGATCAAAAAATGGATCGCTCAGATCGTCCCAGATCAACGATGAGAGGAGAGGGAAGGGCAAAGTAAGGCTTGATTTTTCCGATCTGAGAAAGGCGCTGCGGCGATCTGAGAGGATTTTCACTTTTTATGCACCTTTATTGTGCGTAAAAGTGAAAATATTGGATTATTTTGAAAAAAACAATGCAGAAACAGAGTGGTGTACAGAACAAGGAAAAAAGCAGAAAAAACGGCAATGACAAAACCCGACGATCTGAAATTGAAAGCGAAATGAAAAAGAATCACAAACCAGGCAGAAAAATATTCGGTGTCATTGCACGATTATCAATTTGGCTAATACATAGCCATGCTTATCATACCCATCTTCCAGCCCGATATACCGGGCACCCCTTCTGATTATTGCGTCATCAAGAAAGATAACCGCCGGCAGCGTGGAGATTAGTTGAGGTTATTCCCCTAATCCATCGGGCTGCAGCACAGCAAGAGTTACCCCCGGGCTGGCGGCAAGCTGCCTGCCGGCGCGATTGGATGAGACCGGGGGCAATGAACAGCGTCACCATCATGTGCCAGACAACACCATCGGCAAGAACAGGAATAGCCATCCATGCCGAGTTTTCTTTCTATATATAAGCGTTGATCACGACTGATCTGTATTATACTTAGCGGCACACTACAGCTGAAAACAGCGGCGAATAACGATAAGTGTTGGGAAGGACGACTCCATGATAAGGCGGTTTTGCATAACGGTTTTCCTGTTTTGTCAGGCGGCGGTTTGCCAGGCTGGAACACCGAATGCCGACTATGTCTGGCACAGCGACTCAAAGATGCAAGCGGAGATGGAAATTCCGGAAACCACACTGAGCCTGATGTGCAATAAACAGATCTTTGTGATCCTGGAAAAGCAAACCGTCACCTACAGCGAAATCGACAAACAACGCTACGCAGATTTCAAGGTTCCGGCCGATGCCGTGACAGCCATCTCCGGCTGGTGGGCCGGCTACGGACAGACCATTTATGTAATCCGCAGCGGGCAAGAATTGAAAATCTACTATACCGAGTATGGTGAGGAGGAAAACCCATCTCCCCTCACATTTACACTCCTCAAAACACTGACACTGAAAAGTGAATAACTGACCAGGAGCAGATATCCTCATGGCCGATGAGAAAGATAAAGAGAAGAAAACCTACGACTCGAAGAACATCAAAGTCCTGAAAGGGCTGGATGCCGTGCGCAAACGACCGGGGATGTACATCGGTGACACCGACGACGGCACCGGCCTGCACCACATGGTCTTCGAGGTGGTGGATAACTCCATCGACGAGGCCCTGGCCGGTTACTGTAATGCCATCGAAGTGATCATTCACTCCGACGGCTCGGTCACCGTGCGGGACAACGGCCGCGGCATCCCCACCGATATGCATGAAGAGGAAGGCCGTTCCGCCGCCGAGGTGATTCTCACCGTCCTGCATGCCGGCGGTAAATTCGACGACAACTCCTACAAGGTATCCGGTGGTTTGCACGGCGTGGGTGTCTCTGTAGTGAATGCCCTGTCCGAAGATCTGCGCCTCTCTATTCGCCGTGACGGCAAACTGCATCAGCAAAAATACAAACTGGGTGAACCCCAGGGTCCGCTGGAAGTCGTGGGCGAAACCGAGAAGACCGGTACCGAAGTGCGCTTCAAACCCAGCATCGAGATCTTCTCCGATACCCTGTTCCACTATGACATCCTGGCCAAGCGTCTGCGCGAACTCTCTTTCCTCAACTCCGGTGTGAAGATCGTGGTGCTGGATGAGCGGGACGGCAAAACCGATACCTTTGAATATCAGGGCGGCATCAAGGCCTTCGTCGAACACCTGAATCGCAAAAAGACCCCGCTGCATGAAAACGTCATCTACGTGAATACAGAGAAAGACGATATTACGGTTGAAGTTGCACTACAATGGAACGATTCGTATCAGGAAAACATCTTTTGCTTTACCAACAACATTCCCCAGCGTGACGGCGGTACCCATTTGGCGGGCTTCCGTGCCGCGCTGACCCGAACCCTGAACAACTACATTGAAACCTCCGGCGCCGCAAAAAAGGCCAAGGTCACCGTCAGTGGTGATGATGCCCGCGAAGGACTCACTGCCGTGTTGTCAGTGAAAGTCCCCGATCCCAAATTCTCCTCCCAGACCAAGGACAAACTGGTGTCATCGGAAGTGAAAGGGGTGGTGGAATCGATCCTCAATGAAAAACTGAACGACTTCCTGATGGAAAACCCGGCCGACGGTAAAGGGATCACCTCCAAGATCGTCGAAGCGGCCCGCGCCCGGGAAGCGGCCCGCAAGGCCAGAGAAATGACCCGCCGCAAAGGGGCGCTGGATATTGCCGGCCTGCCCGGCAAACTGGCCGACTGTCAGGAAAAAGATCCCGGACTCTCCGAATTGTTCCTGGTGGAAGGTGACTCCGCCGGCGGTTCCGCCAAACAGGGCCGGGATCGCAAATACCAGGCCATCCTGCCCCTGAAGGGCAAGATCCTCAATGTAGAGAAAGCGCGCTTTGACAAGATGCTCTCTTCCGCTGAAGTGGGTACGTTGATCACGGCGCTGGGTTGCGGTATCGGCCGGGAAGAGTTCAACATCCAAAAACTGCGCTACCACCGCATCATCATCATGACCGACGCGGACGTGGACGGCTCCCATATTCGAACCCTGCTGCTCACCTTCTTCTACCGGCAGATGCCCGAGCTGATCGAAAACGGCTACATCTACATCGCCCAGCCACCTTTATATAAGGTGAAGAAAGGCAAACAGGAACGCTATGTCAAAGACGACAGCGAACTGAACAGCTACCTGATCAACGCCGCGCTGGAAGATGCCGCCCTGCATGTCAACGACACCGCCCCGCCCCTCAGCGGACAGGCCCTGGAAATCCTGGCCAAACAATACATGCAGGTGATGGACACCATCAAACGGATCTCCCGCCGACTGCCCCACGACGTGCTGGAAAAAATGATCACCATGCCTGCCCTGGCCGGCGCCGATCTGCACGACAGCAGCAAAGTCAGCGGCTGGTTCAGTGAACTCAGCCAACGCCTGCAGGCCGACCACACCCTCACCACCTACACCATCACCGTGGAACAATCCGGCGATGACTGGACCGCCAACATCACCGCCCTGCGCCATGGCATCACCAATGACTACAAACTGGATGATGAATTTTTCGAAAGCGGTGAATACCAGTCCATCAAAACCCTCGGCCAGGAACTGGACGGCCTGCTGGCCGACGGCGCCTACATCAAACGCGGTGACAAACAACAACCGGTCAACGCCTTCAAGGAAGCGGTCAACTGGTTACTGGATGAAGCCAAAAAAGGCCAACACATCCAGCGCTACAAAGGGCTGGGTGAAATGAACCCCGAACAACTGTGGGAAACCACCCTCGACGCCGCCCAGCGTACCCTGCTGCAAGTGCAGATCGAAGACGCCATCGCGGCCGATGAAATCTTCACCACACTCATGGGTGATCAGGTTGAACCGCGACGGGAGTTTATCGAGAGTAATGCGTTGAATGCGTCGAATTTGGATGTGTAACTATTAGTCCCCTCTCCCCCAGGGTGCCCTGACCCATCGGAGATGGGTAGGGTACTCATAATGAACCCCGCAGGGGTTCTTTGAGCAAGGTTAGGGTGAGGGGATCAGAAATCACGACGTTGGGAATATAACTCAACATTAATTCCGCCCGCCGCTGCGCGGCTGAGGCGGGTCACTTTCTCTTGCGCGGCCAAGAGAAAGTAACCAAAGAGAAGGCCGCCCCATGTCGGCACATCCTTGTTGTGATGTTTTGTTTTCAGACAGAGGTTTGGCAACAGGACGTCCATGTCCTGCTGCCAAACCGCAACGCATCCCTGCGTTGCCTGGATCTATGCTGAAAACCAAACACCACAACGCGCCGACAAGGGGTTGATCCACCAGCCGGCAGCTCAGGTAAATTAGAGTTTGCTTGTTGATTCATTGGGTGTGGGGAATATGATGAGTGGATGGTGTTTTTATCGCTCGAGTTCCCATAAAAATCGCTAACAGTTTGATTATGCTAAAGGTCGGGGTTTTATACACCCTAAATATAATTAGCTGGTTTATAAACCATGAGTGATAAAAGAAGCGATATAGCGAAATTGATTGAGAAGATTCATGTTAATCAAAAATTGATGGACCAATTGCGACCGCCAGTCTTTGAAAGTGTGGTGGCAGAGATTTTCTCTCAAAATCAAGCATTGATAGAAGTTCAAAGGAATATGGCTGAACGACTAGACTTTGTTGGAAAATTTCGCGATGAACTCAACCATATCAATTCTTTCGCGGTTGAGGTAAAGAAACTAGATACCCTTGTTGACACCTCAGCAATAAGACAATTTCAAAATAGTATTGCATCTTTAGGTATCGACAAAGGGTATTTTGTAACCACTTCAGCTTTTTCGGAAGCTGCTAAAGCCATCGCAGCTCAACATCAAGAAACACTAAAGTTAATAGACAGGACGACTCTAACATCGCTGATCAACCAGTACACAATTAATCGTGATATATTTGCCGAGAATCTATTCCAAAAAGCATGGAGTTTAGAACTTGATAATCTTGCAATAATTGCAAATCCTAGTCCAACGGATATAGAAGAGTTTGATATTGGTGCGCATAATCTTGGTGAAGAAGAGAAAAGTACTTTAATTTCCGTTGATAGTTTGCCGCTTAAGTTGATCGCAAAGATAATGAGGTCACCTAGTGAAGTAAAAAATCTAACTCCACGGCAGTTCGAGGAATTTGTAGCTGAGACCCTCTCTCAGCTAGGGTTTTCAGACGTCATACTTACACCACGATCCGGAGATGGAGGGAAGGATGTTATAGCCAGCCACCTGATTAATGGTATACCACTATCATTCTACTTCGAATGTAAGAAATATGCTGATGGTAACAAAATTCAACTAGAAACTCTTAGAGCCCTACTGGGAACGATGGCGCATGATGCGAGGCATGTTAACAAAGGAGTTCTTGTGACAACGTCTACTTTCACAAAAGGCTCAAAAGAATTTATCATTGCCGAATCCAGACTTGACGGAAAGGATTATGATGGGATTTTGGGTTGGATTGATGAGCTTAATAAAAAGATGTAAGCCCGTTGGAGTGAGTAAGCGAACCCCAACAGGATGTTTGGGGTCAGAGTAAAAACATTGATATTGTTGTTTGGAGTTTTTACTCTGACCCCAAATATTGCGGATTTCGGTCAAAAACCTGTTGACTGTTAAGACGGTATTTGACCACGTTAGTTTCGAGGAGGATAATAATATTGATTAGTCTTAAAAGCATAAAAAGTCGGTTCAGGACAAAAAACCGCACGGCTGAGTTTTGCGCTGGAAGGAATATGCGCACCGCGGCCCTATTCCTCTTTGCGGTAAATCTCGTCGGTTGTGCAACATCTTCTGTTTCACCATCGTTTCCCTCAGGAGTTCAAGTTAGCAAACTCACCGTATACGCCGGGACATTTTCTCTATCGTTCAAAGACATTACTGATCAATCTCAAATCTCTGAATTCCTTGCGCACATCGGGAAAATCAAAGGAGGGTGGCATTATGCATGGGACACTTATCCAGTTTCTAAGGCCAGGATCTTCTTTGTAAGCATTTCCGGGCAGGTGTTGTGTACCCTGGATATTGGGACCAATTGGGTAGGATCGGATTGTGGCATTGAGTCGAAATCAAAATGGCCTCCGTTAGTTTCGATTTCCAGAGAAGAATCGCTATTCTTGCGGGATTTTGTCTCAGGCACGTGGGAGGTAGGTCCGTAGGTTGATGTAATGGTCTCCTCCCACTACACAACGGCGTCACAATGCGCCATGATGGTATTTGCATATTCCATCAAACATTGAAAAAAATATTAGGCAGTAAGGATTCATATGAGTGATGATAATAAAACATATTCTGTAACATTGCGTTTGCAACGCATCACATACGAAGATGCTTTTGTGGCAGTGCCTGTTACTGACGCAATTACTGAAGAGAAAGAAGATGGGTCTATTGGTTTAAATGTTGAGGCATTATTCTCCGAGGCTGTACGGATCAGTAAAGACCAGAGAGTAGACTGGAAGGCAGAGTCAAGTGAGACTGAGCCACACCCGATACAGTCGCCTGTGCCGGAAGACAGGTTTATGTTTGATGCATTTTACAGTGATGAAAATAATGACTAACCCGTTGGTTTGAGTGAGCTTGCGAACCCCAAATATTCAAATATTGTAAACGTTAAGAGCATCACACATGGAGGCTATATGGAACAAGTAAGGGGGACTGTGAGCAACGTCCGAAATTCGGTTAGCATTAGTGGTGGAGGTGAAAATAGTCGGGTAAAAACCACGCATATCGTGGTTTTCAGAATTGCTGCTCGGCAGATTAAAATCAAGTCTGGAGAGCCGTTAATGATTAACGAGGGTGACGAGGTGTTTGCTGTTGGATACACCCGCAGCGGAATCCTGATATTTGGGGTCAGAGTAAAAACATTGATATTGTTGGTTGGTGTTTTTACTCTGACCCCAAACATTTAGGCATTTCACTATACTATCAGACCAAATTGGGATATGCCTGTGAAGAAGTTTTTGATGCTGCTTGACAAACTTGCGGTAAAACTGGTTAAGGAGGTCTAAATGTTTGATCTTGGGGATTTGGCTACACTGATCAGGCTGGTTGAAATTGATTTGTATCATTTGAAATTGGATACTGATTCGGAAGATGATGAAACAAGAGATAATGCCGGCGAATTAATTATCCAGGTTGATAATCTGGCTGGAAAACTTAAAATCGAGTATGAAGCACAGTGGACGGATGAAAATGGTTTTCCACGGTATGTTGAATATCTGGAAATCATCAAACGCCATCCTCCTTTCAATGAGAAGGTGTAATCCGATGGGGTTTGGGGAGCGTAGGTGTAGAATGAACCCCAACATAACTAAATTTAAGTATTAACAAAACCCCGTTGGGGTTCGCGGGCTCACTCCAACTTACTTTCGATGAAAGAAATGATAAAAGAAATCAGCCAAAGTGATTTGTCTGACTTGCAAGCCTGGATGACATTATTTGACGTTACCAGGGAAGTGCGGCTGCAGGATCAGGTTGTGGTGTTGAATGTTTTTGGTAAGGCTGATGATCGTTATCTGGTGGTGAATATTTACCAGAGTGATTGCGAAGCGGATCAGTATGTACTCCAGTCTGATACAACGGATGTATCGTTATCATTGATAATCGAATTTCTTGGTGGAATGGGGTTTAGTGTAACCAAATTGATTGCATATTTAACAGGAAATTTTTCTGATACGAATAAAATTGTCACAAAAAATGGTCTTTCAATTCTCTATGAGCATCAATGTGCCGAGTAGAATTCAATGATGTTCAGGAAAATATCTCCATTGATACTGGTGAGCCTGGTTATACTGTCGTCAGGCTGTAGTGAATCGTCTGATTCAAGTCGCGAGCTTGAAAAAACACTGGCCGGGCATTTTGAGTCGCTCTATTTGGCCGCGCATGGAAAGGATTATCCATATAGCGAAGCGTCACTGGCGAAGTGTCGACAAAATAACGACCAGCCTTGTCTTGATGTATATGACAGGGTGGACCGGGCAAGAAAAGCATTAATTGCCTTACCTAAAGGCGAGAGTCTGGCAGCGACATTGCGCATGATTCCGGTTGATTGCCAGTCTGAAAATGAGGCCAGAGCGAATTTTGTCTGCTATGGCGCGTTGATGTCCCTGTTATTCTATGCCGAACCTGAACAGGATGCAGCGATCCTGGCAGCGGTTAAGTCATATCCTGCTTCGGTGCAGGGTATGATATTTAACGCTCAATTTGCCTGGTACCATAATCGTCCTGTACCACAAAAATGGATGGAGTATGTTTCTCAATTAAAGATCGACTGGCAGCCGCCGGCAAAGCAGCAGCTTGTGGTCAAGCAATTTGGTATAAGCGTAGAAGAGATGGAATCAAAGCCGGGTATATTGATGGGAGTTAAGTCGTCGCAGCCCGTAGGGGGTGTAGAATGAACCCCAACACATTTATATTTTAAAGATAAACCGTTGGGGTTCTCAGGCTCACCCCAGATGTTTTGGGTCAGAGTAAAAACTCCAACCAACAAAATTCATGTTTTTACTCTGAACCCAAATATTTAAACATGATAATTCTCAGGCGAGGAATATCAGAATGTGGAAAAGCCGGAAAATACTAAAAGTCCTGGATGAGTGTGCTGAGTCGTTCACTTTTCCAATGCTGGATAACGGCTACGTGTATCTGGCGGCAACTCGTATGTCGCTGTTTCGATCAACCGATGACTGGGCTATAGTGATCGAGGTATTTGGGTATTCTCCACGCACAGGTATACCCGATATTCATATCTACACTTTTTCGAGCAAGCTTCACAATAGAGACCCTGAAGCGAGTTATGTTTCAAAAGACGCATACAATAACTATCTGGCATGTAATCCATATAACGAAAGCCGGTTTATATTTCCAATTGAGAATGAAGACTGGATGGACGAGGAAGACACGGAGAAAGTCAGGTCGGGTGTTTGTATATCGGTTAGAGGCAAGAAGATGGGTCCATTTGAGCTGGATCTATATAATAGCCAATCCATTGAATTGGTTGAGGAGTCGCCGATGGTATTTGAATTGGCGCGACTCCTGGCGGCGATTGACAGGGAAAGTGTTCTGGCCCTGGATGATGAAAGGAGGATTAGTGTTTCCCCGGAGCTGGATGAAATTCTGGTGCTTGATGAGTGGTTTCATCCGGACCTGGTAAATGAAGATCTTCCGTCCGGTAATGAAACATTTCAGCAGTTGGCTCGAGTGCTTGAAACCTGTGATGTTTCGTTATACAACCCAACCAAAGCACCAAACACAGCGTGGGTGAATTGGCCGGATGGGGGGCTGTTGTGACAAAAGGGGATCAAAGTTCGAAGGGTTCGGAGTCATCACGGACCCATTTTTCTACAACCAGTCCGGATATTGGGGACAGAGTAACAATACGATTTTTTTTGGTAAGAGTTTTTACTCTGACCCTAAATATTTCTCCGTAAAATCTTTAAATGAAAGGAGAAACTTGACCTAATATGGGGTGGAGATTGGAAAACTTTTAAAGATAAAGCCCATGTACAAATGCATAAAAATTCAAAACTGGCATCTGTCAAAAAAGAAAGTGGACATTAAAATGAACAGGAACAAGCTTTTTCTTTCCGCGCTGGTCATCCTTCTGGCTGCTGGTGTTTTGAAAATTAACGCAGAAGGGTCAGGTAGCATGCCTGCCAAGGTTGATTTGGTTATTATTTCAACAAAAATGACTGCAAAGGAAATACTTGCCGAAAAAAAATTGCTTAAGAATCAGTTTTCTGATGCCAGAATTATCAGCAGCAACGACTGTACAAATCTGAAACCGTCATTAATCTTTCTTGTCGCCGGGATATATAACACCTCTGAAGCGGCGGAGAAAGGTCTCAGCACTGTCAGACAATCTATAAAGGACGCATACCATAGACCTTGCAACATAAAATATGAAGGGCTGTTATATTTCGATATTCCGATCATCCACCCTTCAATAGAAAAGGTCCCTGATGATGCGGTTAATTGGGACGATAGTGACATGATGACTGAATTATTCAGCTTTTCTGGTCTGGGTCATTTTATTTCTGAAAGAAATTATGTTTCAAACGATACGGAAATGACAGAAGGGCGCAGGCAAACGATTTACTTTTTTGACCGCAGTAACAATAAAAAAACGCAACTACAAGAACATTGTTGGAATTTTTCAGACGTTAAACACAACAGTCGATTTTTCACCTTTCATTGCGCCACCGAGATGGCGGCAAACAATTTCATACACAGCAGTTTCGTCTATGACAGAGAAAAACTTTCACTAGTCCACACCAGCGAATACTGCCGTGAACCCGCATTGAACAATTCAGATAAACTTGTTTGCAAAGAAGAAGAAGTTAATGCCGATGGCGACCTGATTTTAAAACCAAAGGAAATATCATTCAAAATGCAATAATTAAATGGATGAAAAAATGGAGTCAGGACCAGATTGGTTATTGATAGCTTTGGAAGTTCAGAAGGCCGAATAAGATGTTTGGGGTCAGAGTAAAAACATTGATATTGTTGGTTGGTGTTTTTACTCTGACCCCAAACATTCATGTCTACCCAGTTATTTTTATACCTAAATTATTGTTTTTGATCACTATTTTGTGGGGATACCTCAGTCTCTGACCCCATTTATTGGACAACAAGTGCATTCTATTTAAATCACTCATGAATAAATTTCTAATTAGTTTATTATTTCTTTTACCCCTGTACACATGGGCTGACGGGGCGTCAATCCAGCAACATCCTTTTTTATCAAAAGAGTACTTCAAAAATATCAATCCGGGTTCGGTTAAATTTGATGCGGACAGTCTTGCCAAGTGTGCGGCAATGCTGAATGTCGTTTCACAAAACAAACACATTCAATATGTTGACGCGGACGCAAAATTTTTCAACAGTGCTACCGCAGAGTTATACTTGTTTCTGGCAATGCAAAGAGACAAAAAACAGGCCTTGCAAAAATTTAACGAGTATCGAGCCGGTATTTTGCAACAAAAGTCGACCAGGAATGACTTTTACCCGACCAGGGAGGAAACTGATTTTTGCATAAAGGTTTTTTACCTGCTGCGTGAAGAGGTAACGACAGGTATTGATCACTCCATACGAAATACAAAACCGGAGAATGTCCATGGAATATGGATTGAACAAGATATCACCTGGGATAAACGGTTATCATCGAGACATATTGCCTTTGAAACGACATTGGTTCGTTTTGAGCCGGACGGTAATGTAACCTTTCTAAAGGGGCATTTGGAAAAAACACCGCAGGTACTATATGTCAATTTTACTGGCCTGTATTTATTAGCAAAAGGTAAATGGTCAATCAAGGATGATGGAATTGTTGTCTCGTACACCGTTATATCCAATACACGTAAAGGTGCAAAACCGGCTATTGGTGATAAATTTGAACAGGGTTATTTTCTGTTGGGGGAAAAGATGTTCGGCAGTTCAGCGGTGTTGGTAAACCTGAATTCAACCAATCTCAAATTCGGTGATAAATTAAATTTGCTTGGTTTGGCGACAGCGCAGGAATTGCAGAACATCGACTGGATCAGGAAGGTTATCAAGAAAGAAAGTTCAATCATGAAAAAGAAATTGCGTGGTGAAAAATTGACTGATGAAGAAAAAGCCATCGCTGATATTGACCAGGATAAACTGTTTTTTGACTATACTGACAGTGAAATCAAAGAAAGAGATGAGTTGTATCGTAAAAAATATGGCGCGCCTGAGTAAGTTTACGATAGCAAGAGAAAACAGGGTAAGATAATAATTGTTTAATTCATGAACGCCACCGGGTATAGCGGGAACCAGATCCAGGCTATAGATCAATCAGCCCATATTTATGCGAGGTAACAATTTGAAATATTTGGTATTTATAACTTTATTAATGCTTGGTTCGGGTGTGAATGCAAACGAGAACATGAGCCTGGAAGAATACTGCAAATTCAACCCATGCCGAAAAAATTTGAAAATGACTTTAAAGCAAAAAGATGGGAGCCTTTTCGAAAGAACATTTACAATACTCCCGCCGGTAGTTCAGCCTACATTGATATCAATATTTGCAGGTGAAACCTTATATATTGAAGCAACAGAAGGGGAAGAGGGGCCTACAGATTTTGTACAAGTAAAAACAATACGCAACCCGGAGAGAACATTGGTGTTCAAATTTGAACAACAGAAGGATGTTGGTGATGGAAAATCGATGTTGTTAACAGTAAAAAATCCCTTCTCAAAAACGCTGCGTTATAAACTGGGCATGATGCCTCTGGATATGGAAAAGCTGGTTAAAACCTCAAGCTGTCCTGTCGCGGGTGGACAAAGCGTATTTGAAAGCTGGCCTTATCCGATATTTCAGATTGTTATCGGAAAGATACACTTCCAAAAAAAAGATGACGATGGTTCTTGTAAATAATAAAACGCATAGCAAACATACCGGGTACAGTCCATTTACGATGGCATATGGATCGCATAACGGGGTAAGAGAATAATTGTTTCTAATATAAACCAACTCGAATATTAGCAAGAGTTGTTCTCTGACCACGATTGTTCGGAATACGCATTAATGTCTGGTGCAAATGGTTGATGCAGGGTTTATACTGAAATGTATGTTTATTGGGAGGATCGTCATGGTGAGATGGAATTTTTTCCCGGCCTTTGTATTTCTCTGTCTTTCGGTTGAAACCATAGAAGCATCACCAGTCGAGACAGAAATCAGTCCGGATATGAAAGAAATGGTTAACGCCCTGTACAGCTCCAATAAACAACGTCTGTCCCGGGCTAAATCTGAGCTGGCCAAATGGCCGACAACAAAACTCTTTACACTCCTTGAGTCACCGAATATTTGTGATGACGTTATGGTGTACCAAAAGCGTTGCGTATATCAGAACCAGGTATTTAGTATCATGATAGACATCCTTGAACAGAGGGCCATGCAGGAAATGACACCGGGTTCAAAGGAATACCACTTATGCCAAAGTACACAGAAATGCGCCTCTCGTGCGCTGACCAGTTTTCTTGACGTCGGTCCCGGAGGAGGCAACCTGAGCTACTTTGAATTTTTAGAAGCCCATGACGAAAGTCAGAGACGTGTTGGCCCCACCATGGCGAAATTGCGAATGCGAGTAAGACTATTATTGAGAAAAATTCTCACCGACGCCAATCCTGCAAAATCTTTCCTGCAGGGAATGGATGCGGTTTCGTCCCTGGATCAGCAGGTCTTTTATCGACCCATGTGTAACAATTTTGCATATAACTTCACAATTTGCGTAGGCAATGTGTATTATTTTGAAAAGGATGGCAAGAAGTTGTTGGCTTCAACCACTATTCCCCCGCAGGATTCTGTTGGCAAAAGTGAATACGAGTACGAGGATTTTTTTGGATCTACTGTGGCAAAACTATTTTGGCATGATCGTGAAAATAATATGTTTGGCATGCTCTTTGGCATACAGGAAGGGGAACCTGCCGAACTGGTCAGGGCAGTAAAAATAATGCAAAGAAAGGGCAAACGGTTGGTCGAGACCTGTGAAAAAATAATGGAGTTTCCCCATGAAAGGATACTGGTTACGGATTTTTTAAAGTCACCACAGTCCTTCATGTCACCACACTGTGGCGCAGGAAAACGCGGCAGCCCGTAGGATGGGGTGAGTATGCGAACCCCAACAATGACCACTGAATTAAAGGGGATGGAGGTATTGAATTTTGTACAATCTGCGGCAATGCTTTATACATAATGCCTCCCTCCCCTTTATTTGCCAAATAAGTTCTTATGATATCTCCTGCCGTTTGAGACCGTGAAAAAATGCGTTTTATTGCAGATTGTAGAACATGGTTAGAAGTTTCAACAGAGGCTCTTGGCGGAATGTTGACTTATCTGTCAGATGAATATAAAAAAATTACCTTCAGCATAGCAGTCTTTCTGGTTATACAAACTTTCATAATATTCTATTTGGATGAATATCATGCCTTGGCAGTTATTGTTGTTTTAGCTGTGATTTTATCGTTGATTGCCGGGTATTTAGTATGGTTCCTGATTAATTACGGAAGATCAATCAGCGGTTTTAGTTTTGTAGCGGCGGCGGTTGTCGCAGTTGTAATATTTTCGATAACAACGGCACTGTTGATTTATCTAAGCTATGGCCCATATCTGGGGGTTGACTATATAAAAACAGGGTATCTCAAAACAGATGGGTTTTATTTGTGGTGTTTTTTTGTTGCCGGCATCCCCGTGACGGGGATTGTTATGAAAATAGTTAAGATTTATACAAAATTATTAAAAGACTCAAAGGCTGTGGAATGCAGGTTGTCTATTTCTCACAGGATGGATATGCCGATATATATTGATCAATTAGTGTTCGAAAATTCGGTTAATAAAATGAAAAGCGATTTTGATATCCCGAATCGCATGATTGAGGATGAGAAGTGGGGCGTAGAAATAAAAAAGTACTACAACAAGAGTATAATTTTTATTGATGTTTCAGGTTATTTTATACCAAAAAGTTCAGACCGGATAAATATGTCATGGTACGCGTTTGTTGAGGATAAATATTATTGTGATGTTTTCCCGTTCAACTATGCTAAATTCATAAAAGATGATCAAAATGACAGCAGAAAAAAACACTTCTTGCAAAAGATATTCCCACATCTGAGGCGGCAGCTTTCGCACAACATTCATTTGCACTATAAAATAAATGGCGATGTGGATCTTTATGTGGAAAAAGGCAGAAGCAGGTTGCAAGTAGGTAGTTATGTTAAAACGGAAATCAAGGATATCGACGAAGGAAAAAAAAGATATTTTATTGATAAGTATACGGATGATGTTGAGTCAGCTGAAACCAGAGAGAGATTGGTATCGAATATTGGCAATAGAGGTATAGTCGAGGAGATTTCCAGTTTAAGAACATTTACTAAAAATGTTCAACCATGGAATTTGAATATCTCAGGAATTGGTTTTGATAAATATATTAAATTGGAAGACAGCGTTTTAAATAAATATACAACAACCTATGAAGCGCTTGCCAGGGACGAAAAACGTCCGCTGCCGGAAAAACTACGGCTGGTTGAAAATACTGACGGTAACGAATCATATATAGATATGACTATAAGTTCGAAAGACCTGTATGAAGAGTTCTTAAAACTTAATCAGTCTGAGTCAATTGCGATAAGCCTGGTTTTCGGGAAAAATAGAGATAATTGCTCATTTATTATAAAGCAAGGCACTAATAATATTGATTTTGATAAATATTATCTTGATGTACAAAAAACATAAAGGATATAAGGGAACGGAGGAATAAATTTTTCACACTCGGTAAAGTGGTTAACAATAATCCACCGCCTCCTTTTGCATTGCATTGCAAGGCAGGAAGGAACCATATCAAGTGCAATATTTTACAATAGCCTGTTTAGCGATGACGATGGTTGCATGCCGTAGTATTGCTGTGAATCACAAGGTGAATAATATGTCTTCCATTGAGAAAGATGGTGTTAGTTTAACCCTGACTGGACCGGACGCGCTTCCGCTTGCAGTGGCGAATCGTATGGGTTCTGAATACAACATGGAACGATGCCTTTTTCAACTTGCAGTGAAAAATGTATCCGATACAGTCAAGAATATGCCATATGATGAACTCAAAGGAGGAACGATTCAGGTTTATCGCCGCATACAGGATAAGAAGGAAATAATAGACAATCGGACCAAGCCACCGAAAAAAAAGGGAATTGTTGACAGGTTTTTACCGGGTGAAGAAAAATCACACAGCGTACTGTTTGAATATCAACCGGCAATTGCGAAATATGAGCACAATATTGCAAAAATACAGTTTTGTGTGAAATGGGATGCCGGTTGGCTAAGGGCTTCAAGCTATGATTCGGGCGCTGTAGACTGGAATGAATCGTTTGAGCTTTGTCGCGAAATTCGGATTATTGATGAATAAATCAATAAATAGATATGGAAAGGAAACCGGGTCGGATCACAATATCTGATTGATTTGTTTAATTTAATACCAAATAATTGACCTGGCTTTTGTCTTGCAACCGTCATTTCAGCCCAAAAACAGCGACTATTCAGGCCAGAGTAAATATCAAAGGGGTCGTAGTCATCTCCAGCCCCTTTTGCTTCAATGTGCGGAATATTTGGCATCACGTATTGTGTCCTTCCTTCGACGATATAAGCTAAACTCAGTGCAAATAATAAAGTCACAGCTGCCGTTGAGACACAGCAAGTCGACTTAAAATAACTCAGGAGGGAGCCACCATGATGAATATCAACATTTTCGTACCCTGGCAACATCACCAGCCACGTCAGTTTACCCCCGATTCCGTACTGCCCTATATCGCCCACACCAAGGGTGAAGCGACAGTCACCATACAGAGTCTGGATATCCAGGTACAGATCACCGGGCTTTATGCCCAGACCACCCAGACATTGATAATCCACAACCCCAATAATCGAGCTATGGAAGGCAATGTCTGTTTCCCCTTGCCTGACGGTGCCGTGGTCTGTGACTACGCGCTGGATATCGGTGGCAAGCTGGTTGACGGCGTGGTGGTCCCAAAGCAGAAAGCGCGGCAGATCCTCGAGGCCGAAGAACGCAAAGGCGCCGATCCGGGACTGGTGGAACAGGTGCAGGGCAATGTCTACCGTACCCGTGTCTATCCCGTTGCCCCCAACAGCAGCCGAACCGTTCGAGTTACCTATATAGATAGTCTGACGGTGGATGGCAACAATGCCGCCTACCACCTGCCCCTGGTTCATGCCGAACACATCGGCGAAGTTTCCCTGCGGGTAGAGGTGGCGCAGTCACCGGTACAACCGATCCTGAGTGGTGGCATCGGCAATATGTCCCTCAAACAGGCAAAACAATGCTGGGTGGCAGAGGCGACCCTGCGCGAAGGCACCCCCACGGACGACTTGCTGATTCGCCTGCCCGATCTGCCTGACCGCTTCACCATGCTGGAGCAAACCACAGGCGGTGAAACCTTTTTCTGTATTAGCGCCAGGCTCAACGAGACCGGTGCGCAAACCGAGACCTGGACCCCGCTACGGATCGGCATTGCCTGGGATGCGTCCGGCAGTCGATACAACAATATCGAGCGGGATCTCGAATTACTCACGACGTTGCTGGCGCACTGGCCCGATACCGTGATCGACCTGCTGGTGTTTCGCAACGAGGTGGAAGAAGAATTGAAGAGCTTTAAAGGTTCTGATGGCGATGAACTGATCCAGTACCTGCGCCGGCTACCCTATGACGGCGGGACCTGCCTCTCCGATCTGGCCCTCGAGTCGCAAACCAAACCCGAGACAGAGGCCTGGCTGTTGTTCAGTGACGGTATGGCCACCCTCAATACCGCCCTGCCGGAAATGGGAAAAACAAAACTCTTTACCATAAGCAGCACCACCCACTGCAATTCGGCCCTGCTGGGCTACCTGTCCGAGACCGGCGGCGGTCTGCATATCAATCTGTTGCAAACCACGAGCGAGGCCGCAGCCCGACAGATCTGCCAGACAGCGCCACCACCGGTTATCGACAGTGAGGCCGGTTGTGAGGCGAACCACCTTATTAACCAGCCTGGTCGCTGTACGGTCGTTGGCCGATTGAGTGAAGCAACCGGCCATGTCAATCTCTCAGTCAATGATGACGTGCACCAGATCACACTGGATGGCAGCAGTGCCACCACTGGTCGCCTGCTGGCCAGAGCCTGGGCCGGGTTGGAGGCGCGTAAACTCAGTCTTATCGAGGATGAAGGTGCCGACAGCCTGGTCCAGCTCGGTCGCAGTTATGGTCTGGTTACCCCGGGTACTTCCCTGCTGGTACTGGAGAGCCTCTCCCAATATCTGGAATACCGGGTGGAACCACCGTCTTCCTTACCCGGAATGCAGGCTGACTACCACCGTAACCTCAACGACCGCGAGAAAGAAAAAGCGGATACAGAGAAGCACCACCTGCAGAGAGTGATCCAGCTGTGGGAGGAACGCATTCGCTGGTGGGAGACCAAATTCGAGACCAATCCGGTGGTCAAAGAAAATAAAAAGATCCTGGAAGATCCCTTTGCTGCCGGTGCCGTATTCACCAGTGAAGAGTCCATTGACCCGTTAATGAACATGAGCATGAGCAGCGATATGAGCATGGATATGATGGATGATCAGGTTATGCGCTCTGCCCCGCGACGCCGCGCCATGGCAGCCGCTGCGGGTAGTGCCGAAGCACAGCCAAAAATTAGCGCAGATGATGAAGAAACCCGGGCCAGTATCACCATCAAACCCTGGTCTCCCGATACCCCCTACCTCAATGCCATTAAAATGGTCGACCGGGAACAGGCCTACCACACCTATCTGGCACAACGTCGAGACTACACCGACAGTCCCTCCTTCTATCTCGACTGCGGGGATTACTTCCTTGGCAAGGGCGAACTTAAGCTGGGTAAACGTATCCTCTCCAATCTTCTGGAACAGGGCCTCGACGACCCGGCCCTGATGCGTATCTATGGCCGGCGTCTGCAGCAGGCGGATCAGCTGGATGAGGCGGTGGCTGTCTTCAGCCGGATCCTGGCGCAACGTGATGATGAGCCCCAGTCTCACCGCGACCTGGCCCTGGCCCTTGATCGGCGCTGGCAACTGGCGGGCCGGCGGGAAGATGTGGAGCGGGCCATGTCACTATTATATTCCGTCATTAAAAAAGACTGGCCCAACTTTCCCGAGATTGAAATCATCGCCTTGATGGAGTTAAACCGACTGCTGGAACAAGCAAGAAAGCAGGATATCCCCGCACCGGAAGAGATGGACCCGCGTCTGCAGAAAAACCTCCACCTGGACCTGCGCATCAGCATGTCCTGGGATGCCGATCTCACTGACGTGGACCTGCATGTTTTCGAGCCCAGTGGGGAGCATGCATACTATGGCTACAACCAGACCCGCATCGGCGGCCTGGTCTCTCGCGACTTCACTCAGGGTTATGGCCCGGAAGAGTATGTTTTGCACCACGCCATGCCGGGTAAATACATCATCAAGGCACACTATTACGGCTCACACCAGCAAACCCTGACCGGCCCCTGCACCGTCACTGCGACAGTGTTTACCAATTATGCGCGTGACTCGGAACAGCAACAGACCCTGACCCTGCGCCTCGACTCACCCAGTAATGATGTGGTGGTGGGTGAAGTTACCATCGACGGCAAGAGAAGCAACAATGAACAAATCTCAAATGAACAAATCCCGGAAGACCGGTTTCGCAACCTGAAAAAGGGAATGAGTATTGATGAGGTGGTGGAACAAATTGGACAGCCGGAAAATATTACCGGCTCAGAGGAGATGATGATGATCTACCGGCCCGCAGCAGGAATTGAGGTACAGGTGGTCATGGGGCCAAAATTAACAGCGGTGCGACATATCACCGATGATGTTGTGATCGATCTGATCTAGGTCCGCTGGTTCAGTGTAAAACGGTGGAAGAGAACAATTGTTTCTAATATAAACTGCCGCGAATATTAGCGGAAATTGTTCTCCCCATTTATTTAAGCAACGGTCTACGGTGGAGATATGGGTATAAATAACAAAATGATTTTGTCATATCAGTTTCTGGCTGAAATGTATCAGGATGATTACTTTCCGAATAGTTTGGTAGACAAAGGTAAATCGATCCTTCTTGAATTGTGCACAGAAATAGAAAGAACAACGCCGGAAACCGCCAACGATGTTTATAAACTTACTCATATTGCTACCGAGAAATTTAATCAATTGGCCAATGAGTTCGAAGATCAAGGCAGTGAAATAGAAACAGCAGCACGAGACAATATAGGTACAGATATAGAATTCATACTTAAATCTTATGGTTACAACCTGGATATAGAAGAAGCAATTGCGCCAAGAGAGTGGTAGTCAATATTACCGGAATTGTTGTTTTGACCAGTTTGTCATATGTACCGGCCGATGTATTTAAATTCCGGTAAGGGAGTATTTGTGAAAATATATCGCAGCGTGATTTTTGCTGTTTTGTTTTGCATTCCTGCTTTGGTTGTTGCCGGTACACCTGCATCAACCACTTCATTTCTCAAGAACCTGCGTGATCAGGGCATAACATTGAGTATGCCGGATGGCTTCAGTGAAACACCGGTGATTTCAAATATGAATGTCAGATACGATTTTGCGTTGAAAAATGTTAAAACCGGCGTAGAAATCCGCTATGCACTCAGACCTCATAAAGGTAACGTGATGCTGGGTAATCGTGCGGTTGCATTGCCGTTTTTTGAAACAGCGTTAATGAATATAACTCACAGCGAAAAAATGGTACTTATACGCTGTTTGAATTGACCGAGAGCGCGTTACCCGCTCTCGGCGCTGATTGGGCGGTCTATTCAGAAATCGCCCTGCAAGACAGGAATGCTTCAGAATTTGCAACAGGTTACAGCGTGATAGAGGTTATTTGCGTTGCACGAAATGAGTATGGTCAAGTGTATACCTTCTATTTGGCAAATGACCTGACGGCGATTCAGGATCTGGTTATCAAGGATCCAAACAATCTGTTTACTGGCGCTTTGAAATTTACGGCGAAAAAACCGTAGATAAAAACAAACAACGTGATCAGGGCACGCTGCGCCGGTTTTATCCGCCTCGCTTGATGCGGTGTGTGCGCCTGGTCTCATAAAATCAGAAGGCTGTATATGAAAGAAACAATAACATTATCTATAAGAACGGCCGGCCTCGTCCTCATCATATACACGCTTGCAAAAACGCCGGTTCATACAATGGCATATTCGATCCGACCTGAGTATGGGATATTGTCTTACTTACTGCCTTTTAGTATCCCAATAATAGCGGGAATACTGCTGTTTTTATTTCCTAATACAATAGGTAATAATTTATCCAAGGCATCACCGGAAATATTATCTGTAGAAAATCCAAAGCGACTTGTTCAAATTGGTTGCATAGTTCTCGGTTTGGTTTTTTTGTTTTTCAGCATCTCTGATGCAGTTGTTCATGTAACGATTGCCTTGATGCTTTGGCTGTCTGATAAACATGAATTAGGCATGTTGACTTTTGATATACCAGGTGCTGTAGCCACTGTTATAGAAATTATTTTTTCCCTGTTTCTAATTTTCAAGTCAAAAATACTGGCAGCAAAGATAAATTTTGAATAAAGCAGGTGCAGGAAAAGCTGTTTATGATATTGGCCTTGCCGGATATTTGCGGTACACGAATTGGCGTGTAGACATCAGTAACATAAAATTATGTCATTGGTATCTCAAATGAAAAAGAAATCAGAATTAATTGAAGATTTTTGCGAGATGGGTGACAGGGTTGCATTATATCTTTTGGACGGTACTTATTACGAAGGATATATTCTCGATATTGAAGAAGATTATTTCAGCTTTGGCCTGGGTGGGCCCATGGCGCCGGATGAACCAATACAGATTAAATACGACGATTTGGATTTTGGCAAAACAGGGATATTTGATCCTGACGCATAATGGCAACAACGTGCTCAGGAAGAATGCTTGTGGATATTCGACGCGGAAATTCAGGAATACTTTTTCTCGACTCATGTTTTGCAGAAATATTGTTAACAGTACGTTAAAGGGATAAGGATATGGCGTTTGACGAAGGATTGGCGGAAAGGATACGCGAATATTTTCTGCATCGGTCTGACGTGATTGAAAAGAAAATGTTCGGTGGTTTGTGTTTTATGGTCTCCGATCACATGTGTTGCGGGATTGTGAAAGAGACGCTGATGGCGCGCGTAGGGCCGGATAATTATGCGCAGTGTCTGGCAAAGCGATATGCGAGTGAAATGGATTTTACGGGAAAAGCCATGAAAGGCATGATTTATGTCGCGCCGGAGGGATTGGAGTCAGATTCTGATCTTGCAGAGTGGTTGAGTACCTGCCTGACATTTGTTGAGTCGTTACCTGCAAAGAAACGATAAACATATAATGATTTTTTGGCTTCACCAATTTACGGCGGTGAAAATCAAACCCATAAGTACCGGGTAATTGACTAGAAGCGGTCTCAAAATGTCGCGAGTGCAGGTGATGCAAGGCTAATTGAACGAAAAAGCGGAGTTTACACGGAGTAAATGAGCATTTTGAGTTCAATTTAACGCCGCAGGATCAAGCGCAGTAATTTTGAGACCGCTTCTATATAATTTTGACTTAAGGATATCAGGATAATGACTATCCAAAATGATGATCCCTTTGCCGAGGTCGAAAGACTAAATGCTGACATTGGTGAGGATCTGACTGTCGACGATGATTTTACCGGGTTGTTGATTGCCGGTGTTGAGGCGACCTCGTCGGCAAAAAACCAGCGCATGTATATCAAGGGAGTCTGTCGAAAATATGTCCGCTGCGGATCGCAGTATGCAGCCTGGGTCAATTTTCCACAAGAGGTGATTTTCTATCTTCAAGAGTTAAACGGTAGTCGTGAGTTTGTCACGATGGATTTATCCAGAAGTTTTTCACCTTCACCAGAAATGGTGGAAAGATACGCCGGCTTACCCTGTAATCAACTGGTGACACAGCATTTTGCAGTGAATGTCTATCAGCTGATCAGGGAGTTTCCGACAGAGTCCGGGGTCTATTCGATTCATGCCGAGTTACGAGGGATGAAGTCCAACAAGATCATCTTTTCTCTGGCAGAATGATTGCCGGTCATACACATCAACACAGTGCGATGGCGGTAGATTGCAAGGTCGTTTATTTTTCCTTATGGCGGTAGGGTGAGCCGTGGCTGGGTGTGGTGATGCCATTCGGTGGTGTGACCGAAACGGTAATGATTGGCGTTCTGTTCAGCCTGTTCTTGTTTGCTCTGGTGCAGGGGATCCTGGCTATACGACAAGGCCGGGTTGCAGACCATCGACGCTGGATGTTGCGCATGATGACCATCGCACTGGTGCCCGTCACCATGCGCCCCATGTTCAGTTTGTTGGTTGTATTCGGCGTCAGCGGACCAACGGGGTTTCTCTCTGCCATGATGCTGAGTATATTGGTGAATATCCTGGTTAGTGAATATTCACTAACACAAAAGCCGGTGCCGGGTAAGAAATTGACCCAACATGCTGTGTTTGTGAATCAGTGACCTGTTTGGCCTGTTAACCATCTGCGTGTCAATCACTACCCGTGAGCAGCTTTTTATGTCAGTTTTGCGGGTAAAGTTTGGATCGCAGACACAGCCACAGAGGGGGCGGGACAATGGGTATTCTCAGCAAATCAGTATTCATCATCGGCCTGGGGGTGTTGGGCCTGACATTTGAGGCAGGTGCAGTGGGCAAAAAGACCGATTGTGCAAAACTGCGTGAAGAAATCAGCCAACTAATGGCGAAAAATGCCGAGTTGCAGGCGGAAATCGATCAACGCTATCTTGACTACAAACGGGAGCGGGAAAGAATGGAGCGCCTGCAGCGTGAATCCAGAGATCAAATCAGGGATATGGAAAAACTGCTGGAAAATTTCAAACGAGAATTTAACAGATTTGAGCGTGAAGTCAGAAATATGCAGCGATAGCCCTTCCCGTGGATTCCGGTTAAAATATGTCCAGGGGTCGATAAAGAACAGCCGGCTGATTCTTATACTGACAGGTTGATCCACGGTCGAAATGGTGTATTAATGGCGTCATATTCCTGATTGATGCGGCCCGGCGTTTAAATTCATGTGTGGACAGCAGGGCTGGTTGACAGGTTGCGTGGACTGTCGTGGAAGGTGTTTGCATGCTGTTTGTAATTCTCTCTATTGTTCTTCAGGTTGCGCTGGTGGTGCATGTAGTCAAGACCGGCCGGCCGACCATGTGGATCTGGATCATCATCATGTTGCCGTTGGCCGGTATGATCGCCTATTTCCTGATCGAATTATTACCGGATTTGTTGGGTACGCGGACCGGTCGGCAGGCGACTCACAATCTGAAAAAAATTATCAATCCCAATCGTAATCTAAATGATGCCGCGTTAAATTATTCCATCAGCGATACGGTGGAAAATTCATTGCAACTGGCCAGAGAGTGTCTGGACAAGCAGATGTATGATGAGGCAAAACGGCTGTATGAAAAATGCCTGACTGGTTTACACAAGGATGACCCGGATATCATGTTCGGACTGGCCAGAGCCGAACACGGCTTGCAACATCATGCTGCAGTAAAAGCGCTTCTGGATGAGTTGATTGCAACAAATCCGAACTACAAAAACCACGATGCCCACTTGCTCTATGCCGTTACCCTGGAGATGCTCGGTGAGATAGATAAGGCGCTGGAAGAATATGTGGTATTGGACCGCTACTATCCCGGACCTGAACCCACGTATCGATATGCCGCATTATTAAAGCAACAGGGGCGCGTGGCCGAGGCGAAACAATTACTGGAAAAAATTCTCACAGCGGCAAAGACGTCAGGCAGGCACTACAATTCTCTACACAAAGAGTGGATCAACAAGGCCAAAGCCATACTTCGGGAATGCTGATGCAGAACTCATTGTTGTTACAGCCGGGAAATCGAAAATGAAAATAAAATCCATGGTAGTCACGTTGTGCCTGTTGGCGATATCCATACCGTTTAATGTCTATGCAGAGGACGATGATCTTGTTTTCCTGCGCGCTCTGATATATGTGAAAGACAAGGCAAGCGCCAACAAGCTTGCACAGACAAAAGCAAAGGAAAAAAATACCCGCCGGGTAAAAGAAATCAAACGCCCGGTAACCGGTATTGTCTATCAATATCAAGTCACCACGGATTTAAAAAATACCTACCCGTTGCCTGATACACAGAGCATGCAGTATTTCAGCCGGGGCTTTGACCAAAAATCAGAAAAAAAAGTCCGCAAATACAAGGCGGCATTGATAATTGACTTTGCCTATCCATTGAAACAGTGGCGAGAGGGGTTGCAAATATTTTATCGGCGGGTTGCCGAGCTGGCAAAATCAGAACAGGGCTTTATCTATGATTCAGAAACCAGGGAGTTATATACAGAAGCCGCCTGGCAGAAGTATCGACTGGAAAGCTGGCACAAGGATATCCCCATTGCCAAATTACATATCATCATCCATGCCTATCAAACAAATATCAACGTCAGGGCAATAACCCTGGGGATGGCCAAATTCGGTTTGCCGGATATCGTGGTGGAGGAGTATGCAAGATCGATTAACCAGGGTATTGGCAATCTGATAAATGTCGTTGCGCAATCCATGGTCGAAGGCCATTTTCCTGAGGGCGATGTCTTCAGGATCGACCTTAACCAACTGGCGGACACGCCGTACAAAAAAGAACTGCTGAAATCCCTGAAGAAAAATGCCACCGGCAAGCTGGCAATCACTGTCGGTGATGCCCGACGAGACGAGGGGGACCCGGATAATTATCTGCTGGGATTGATTTTTGTGAAGGATAAAAGCAAACCCCTGCATGAAACCCAGGAGGCCATGCTGACAGAATTGTTTGGCTCGGAAGACAGTATTACCTATATAAAGCATAATGATCAGATTCTGCAGGCCAGTGCCAGGGCAAAAGCGAAGCTGCCCGCACTCCGGCAGGACTTCAATAACAAGTTGCAGCCGGGCGAGTACATTATGCTGAAAGCGCCATTCGCCACTCATGACGGGAGTAATGAGTGGATGTGGGTGGAAGTATTTGAATGGCAAGGTGAAACAATCAAGGGAATTTTGAAAAATGAGCCGTTTAATGTTCCCGGGCTGAAAGCCGGTGCAGAAGTGACAATTAATCAGGGGGACGTGTTTGATTATATCCGCTATTACCCTGACGGCCGTGCGGAAGGGAACGAAACCGGTGAGCTGATTCGCAAGCTGAGCGATAGTCACTAAGGCGGTCGGCATGTTGTATTCCGACAGGCCGAAATGTAATGAAATATAACCGCGGTGCGGTGACAGTGTAATGCAGGATGAAAAACGATATTCAATCACAAATAAAAACCTGCAAACGGTAGCGGCCGGGTATCGCAGAAAAGTTATTCTGCTGGCTGTGTTGGGTTATGCCTATATATTTTTGTTACTGGCGTTTATCGCTGTGTTGTTTTTACTGGTGGGTAAATGGTATTACGCGACCGGAACCAGGCTGCTTATTTTACTGGAAATGTTTTTCATCATTGTTTTTCTCATTATATTCAGTTCATTCTGGGTAAGCATAAAGGAACCGGACGGGCGTGTACTGCGGCGCAAGGCATACCCTGCGTTATTTGCACTGCTGGATTCATACCGTAAGGACATCTTTGCACCGAAGATTCACCGGGTCCTTCTCTCTGATCAATTTGCGGTTAACTTGACCCAGCATCCAAGGCTGGGCATCTTCGGTTGGCATAAAAACATCCTCTCCATCGGATTGCCTGTACTGCAGGCATTGAGCCCGGAGCAATTTAAAGCGCTGGTTGCCCATGAATATGGTCATCTCTATGGTGCACACGGAAAACTTGATGCCTGGGCCTGTCGACTGGAAAAAATCTGGTCCGGCATGGAGAAAAAGTTTTCCACGCATAACTATGGGTTCCTCTACTCCATGTTTTTAGGCTGGTATGTACCGTATTTATCCGGACACACAGCAAAACTTCGACGGGCTAATACGTTCGCCGCTGATGCCTATGCGGCATCGCAAACCGACAGCAGGATTACGGCCGAGGCATTGATTGCATTTGAGACGCGACGTGAATTATTTGCTTACGATCTTGCAGAAGAAGTCTATGCAGCGATGAATGATCGTCCGGAGCCCGGCTCGGGAATGTTTAAACAACTGCCGGGTTTGTTAAATGAAAGATATCATCAGAGCGCACAAATGCGGCTTGATATGATGATCAATTACGGGATGATGTCAGAGACGGACTGTCCGTCGTTATCAGAGCGGTTGGATGCACTGCATGAGCGGCCGGTCATACCCCATGACAGAATGAAAAGTGCGGCTGAGTTCTATTTGGCAGAGAACTACCAGAAACTGGTCGAGGAGTTTGAGTCAGCCTGGCGGGAAGCGGTCCGTGATGAATGGCGGGAAGTGTATGAAGCAGCCGTGCAACGGCGTGAAACAATACGTTTGCTGCGGGCAAAAGCCGAATATGGCCGGTTAACGGAACAGGAAATGGCAAGTTTGGCGGAGTGTGTGGAAATAGAAGAAGGTATTGAGTCGGCAATTTCCATTTACCGGGAACTCATCGATTGCTGTCCTGACAGCGTGGCTGGTCTGGTCAAAGTCGGCAGCTATCAGCTTGAAAAGGATGATCAGTCAGGAGTCTCTCATCTTGAAAAGGCGATGAAGCTGGATGACACGCAAACCATACTCTGCTGCGAGATACTGCATGACTATTTTGATGAATGTGATATGGATGACAAGGCAAGCGAGTATTATAACCGAATGTGTGATCGAATCGAGCTGGAAAGTCAGGCGTCCGTGGAAAGAAACGGCATTGAGGTGTTAGACGAGTATATGCCCCATGGTCAAACGGAAGCGTGGCTGGAATTGCTGCGAGATCAACTCCGCAAACACTGGCAGGTGGAAGATGCGCTGCTGGTACAAAAAAAGGTGAAACTGCTGCCACATATTCCGGCGCTGGTATTGGCCGTATCCCGGCAGCCCGGTGATTCTGAGCTGGATAATAATGCATTTATGGCTGATTTGATCGGTAATCTCGATCTGCAGGACAATGTCAGGGTATTTTTACTCACGGCAGATGACAACATGTTACGCAAAAAGCTGGAAAAAGTTTCCGGCTGCTGGTTTTATAACAGACAAAAACATCATCTGCCGGGTGAACGGAATAATAAACAGGCAGATTGATGACCCAACAGGCGGCACAGAGATTTCAAATGGTGCTGGAAGCCGGGGAAAAACTGCTCTGGGCCGATCAGCCGGTTCAAGGGTTGCGTTGCACACGATTTGATATTCCGCTGTTGTTGTTCGGCATTATCTGGTTGGGTTTTAGTCTGTTCTGGGAATACATGGCCTATAGCATGGCTGCACCACTGTTTTTTTTATTCTTTGGGTTGCCGTTTGTTTTCCTGGGTGTGTATCTGGTCATCGGCCGATTTATCCTGAATGCATTGTTGCGCGCCAAAACCTTTTATGGATTGACCGATCGCCGTGTGCTGATCTATTCCGGTTTCAGGGAACCGAAACTCACCTGGTATAATCTGGAAGAGCTGGAAGATGTGATTGTGAAAGAGGTATTGCATGATATAGGCAGCATAGAGTTTGACCAGGAAATTCACAGCAATGGTCCACGGCAAAGTCGGATCAATCCGGGTATTGATGGTGCATTCAAATTTGACTTTGTTGACATCAAGGACCCGCATGCGGTGTACCTACAAATTAAACAACGCAGTCATTTAAACCGTCAGTAAACCAAAATAATTTATACATATATACTAACCGTGCATCTCGTTGATAAACCCTCATGAAATCATGTTCAAGAAGTGTGTCTTGTTGGCTATGTCTGTTCCTGATCGCCCGTCAGTGAATGCAATAAAAAACATAGTTAGTAACAACATGTCACAAGTGAAAAACCAGGAGTGTAACCGGGCTTTATAAACCACACTATTTTTCCATTATATCTACAGTTTTTGACAGCTACAAAGTTGTTTTATCCGTCTATGATATTTGCATACCCTGAGAGAAATTTATCCCAGGGTAATCAAAAGGGCGAACCACAGGAATTTTACCAGTAATAATAGTGGTTCTTGATGTGCTAAATACATGGAGCAGCGTAATGAAACTCAAACCTTCTATTTTCACTATAGTGCTTTTATCAACCTTACCCGCCATTTCTCATGCGGCCAATCCCACGCCGGTGTTTGATAAAAATGCCGCACTCAAAATTCAAAACCAGCGAGACTTGCAAATATCTGCGGATGCCTTAAAGAAATTTGATCTGAACCGGGCGCGTATTATCAAAGGCTTTGGATTCAAGGATGGAAAAATTTGTGCGGTGCCACCACCGATTGCGGAAACAGATATTGATATGCATCGTTCACTGATGGTGCATGATGCGGCAACACTGTCCGCCGGTAATTTCTCCTTTAGACGTACCTTGCAAAAAATCGCTGATGATGTTTTGTTGAAAGCGCCCGGTACAACACCGGAAACCATCTTTCGCCAATTTTGGGACACACAAAATGATACCGCCCACCAGGTGACAGCAGGTAATCCCCATTGCGACGATAATAACGGTAAGGTGAATGGCTTTCCGTTGAACATTTGCCCCCGACCGGAAGGTATTGAGGCGACGGGTGGGAATGCGGATATCACCAACCGGATCAATAATGATTACAAACCCCTGGCGCTGGTTAACCGTTTGGATCTGGCCTCTCAGGGCTGGCGCAACTGCGGTGAACACCGCATTATCTATGGCAAACAGGGTGATGTAAAAAACCTGATTATCTTTGAAGCCGTCTTGCCCAATCCCAAGCCGGGTTGCCGTTCCGGTTGTCGTGATGTGATCGAGTTCTGGGTAGACTTGTCCAGTGACGTGAATCCGGTAACAAGGGCGGCCAAACTGGAAAATTTCTTTTATAACGGTTTGCCCGGCTTCAGACCGGTGGTCAATTCCAGTCACTATGATGCGAGCGGTGTTTCATCGGTGTATGGCGGGTCGGGCAGCGGCCAGATCCGTACCAACCAGTTTTTAAGAAACCCGCCGGTGACAGGCGGTACTCTGATCTGGACCCTGAAGGAGTTCAAGACCCTGTTATCCTGTTCCGGTGGCGCCTGTGACTATGACATCTTTCCCATCAGTGTGAAGGCCAATCCCTACGGTCCTTTGTGGAACAAGGATGTCGCCGGTGGCGGCGCACCGACACCGCCGTCAAACAATCCGTTTGCCACACCGGTGCCCGGACTTGCGGCACTGGCGGTGAATTTCCAGGCGGACGTGTTGACGCAGGTGACCCCTGATAAACTGGCGGCACCGAATATTGATTTGCTCACCTATGAAGTGGATCCGGATAAAAATGCCGCAGAAAGTCAGTCGCAAAATCCGAACCCGGTTGACCAATACAGAACACAGATGAATTCGGCGAGTGATGCCTCCTTCCGTAACAACCTGAATGTGTTGGCCGCCGCCCATGGTCTGAATGCCGACCAGATTGTGAATCGTGCCACCGCACTGAGTTGTGCCGGTTGTCACCGTCCGCCGGAATTCGGCCTGACCAGTCCCAATTCCATCGGTGCAGGCATGAGCTGGCCCAACGCCCTGACCTTTGTGCATGTGGATACCTTGCCCATGGTGTCATTAGCGGGAATGCCGGACTTCAATGCAGCCAATTTTGGCGGAAACAGCCAGGGCTTTAATATCTCACCGGCCTTGCAGAATAATTTTCTGCCGGCACGGCGTACCAATCTGGTGAATTTGGCCAATGACAAGGTATGTAATTGCGTGCGCAAGCCGGGATTACGGCCTTTTCCGCGTCCGATTGGTCTGAAATTTAACCGGATCATTGCCGAATCGGATCAGAAGTTGACGAAAGAGCTGGCACTGGTTGAAAAGAATTTCAGCAAGCTGAAGCCACGGCCGACAGCGGCCGATCAGAAGGCCTTGCTCAAGCAAAAAAGGGCGGTTATTGCCCGGGAAGAAAAGCGTCAGACCGCCGCTATGCAAAAGGCGGGTGTGAAGTTTGCCACACCTTCGCTCAAACCGTCAGGTGTGGTGGTGGCGGGTAAAAAGCTGTCCGGCAAGCAACTCAAGGCGGCCAAGGAGAATAAACTGAAGGCCATCCTGAAAGCGGAACCGCCGCGCAAGACCATCAACGGTACGTTCCGCACTCACTAAACCACGTCACACTGCGGGCAGGCCTGAGATATGGCCTGCCTTTTTTTATGTGCGCAAACCCGCTGAGCTGTTAATTTACGGTGGTTTGCGTATTATCTATTGGATAGATTGAAACAAAACGGGTCCGATCAGTGATTCGGTGGCAGTCGACCGATCGGGCATGATCATGTTTGCCGGCGATCAGCGGATTGTTGGAACTTGATGTCCATGGACAAGCATTAACCTTGACGTAAAGGAGTTGTGAATGAAATACAGGCTTATTCTTTTTTTGAATTTTCTGGTGTTCGTGTCGAACGTGTGTGCAGAACCTAACATGCAGGGTACGCCCTCTGAACTTGATGCCTATTTGAACAAAGTGCCAAAGACAGTCTATATCACGGCAAATGCCCGGGAAAAAATCAATGCCGGGGCAGCGGTGGTGAAGTTGATGGTGCTGACAGAAAACAAACATCTGGCGACGGCCATGGCAGACAACAGCAAGGTTCGGCAGGAGATCAGGAAACAATGTACAGTTGCCGGGATAAAAGACAAGGATATCAGTGATGCGAAATTCTCGTCCACGCCGGAATATGGCTGGTTTGGGGATAAACCGTCATCCTATAAAGTGGAAAATATGATGTCTGTCAGGATTACAAACGAAGCGCAACTCATCAAAATTGCCGCTATTGCCGATACAAACCCCAAGGTGCATTTTATCTCCAATCTGCCCGAGGTCGAAGACGAAGATAAAATCCGGCGCAGTTTATTGGCAAAGGCCTTAAAAACAGCCCAGACAAAAGCTAAAGTCTATGCCGACGAACTGGGGCTGAAGCTCTTGCCCGTTTCATTCTCCGAAGAGGGGGTGATCGCACAGTCACCAATGCCGGTGCAGCGCAGAATGAAGTACAGAATGTCTTCCAGTGAGGCTGATATGGCACCGGAGTCCGCACCGGCCCAGTTTGGCCAGTCGGAATATCACATGAGTGTGACAGTGGTTTATCAGGTGAAGTCAAAGTAGTCAGGTTGCAAAAAGACAGTAAAGCAGTAAACGGGTAAGTCGGGCAGTGGAAATTCGCAAATTAAACACATTACGGGGACTGGCGGCCTTGATGGTGTTGTTCAGCCATTACAGCAATAACACCGGTTTTCTGAACGGTGTGTTGGGTCACGACGGTGGTCAGTTCGGTGTCATGCTGTTTTTTATGCTGAGCGGATTTCTGATGTCGCTGTTGTATTTTAACCAGCCCTTTAATCCACAACAGATCCGGCGCTATGCGGTTGCCCGCTTTGCCCGTGTGGTGCCGCTGTTTGTTGTAGTTGTCCTGTTGTCATGGCTTTTGCCAAAGCTGGGTGTCAGCGGTATTTTCTATGATATCAAGGATGGCTGGTCGTTATTGGCACACTTCCTTTTGCTGAACGGCAATTCGGTGCTCTGGACCATCCCGCCGGAGATCCAATTCTATGGTCTTTTTGTGTTGTTGTGGTGGTTGTATGCCGGACAGCGCAGCTTGTTCTATCTGTGTGTGGCGGCCATTATTGTTGTGTTGTGGTTGCTGGGATTACCGGCGCCGGAAAGACACCTTGGTCCGCTGTTGATCAAGTTTAAAATACTGATGGCCCTGCACTATTTCCTGGCCGGTGTCCTGTTTGGTTTGTTATACCGCTATCGACAGGTACCGACACAATATCGAAAGCAGGGGTTTGTGTTTGTATTGCTACTGATTCCGCTGTTATATCCCGATATCTTTTATCAGTTGACCGGTTACAAACATGCTGTCTGGCGTGAGCCGTTTGTGTATGCGGCGATGTGCGTGGTTTTTTATGTGATTGTATTTCTGGTGCCGGATGATCATCCCTGGCTGGCCAATCGGCTTGGCGACCATCTGGGCAAGGTGTCCTACTCATTGTATTTGCTGCATCTGCCGGTGTTGTTTATCTGCCTGGATATTATCAAATTGTCACCCAATTTTTTCCTGATCCCTTATCTCTTGCTGGCAGTCTTGTCGGCCACGTTATCCTATCGCCTGCTGGAAGATCCGATGCGCCGGTTATTGCGACAGCGATGGACGGACAAGACGTGAGTGTTGTCTGATTTGATGGAGACGGTCTGAATGTACAGACCGTCCATAAGAGCTTATTTGTCGCCGGTGATCAGTTTGGAGAAAAACATCCCCGGACAGATACCGCTGACGGCGGCAAAGGTAAAAAAGGCAGCGGGTATAAAGAGCAGCCAGTGAGCGGTTTTCAGGCCGGTCAGGAAAATGCCCAGCCACAGCAAAATTGCCACGATCAGCAGAAATAACCGCATGGCATTGCCTATTTTCATTTTTTCCAACATATCACGCCCCTTGTGTTGTTATGGAAGAGAAAAAAATCGTTGCATCAAGTATATGTGACTTTTGCTATTGTGCTGTGATATGGCTGACAAAATCCGCTGCTTGCCGGTGAATAGCCGGTACGGGTATGCTGGTGAAATGCATTGTCTCGGTGTGAGATAATATAACTGATTATTATTCGTGCAACCGGAGTTATCAGCTGATGTCACTAAACTTGTCCACCTGGCTCTCAATACTGATACTGATCGTGGTGCTGGCGGGGACCTTTATTGCCAAACCGGCTGACAAGGAGAGTTATCGCAAGGCCGCGCTGTCGATCTTCGGAATAGCCGTGTTTTTTTGCTGGTATTATCTCGAATATTACGCCGGGATTGCACGCTGGAGCGGTTTGGTCACCTATCTGGGCCTGGTGGTGCTGATCGTGGCGGCGGGTGTGTTATGTGTTACTCCCATGCTGAAACGGATTACGACAGTGCCGGCGTTGCTTCTGCTGGGTTTGTTTCTGGTCAGCATGTTTTTCCGGGTCGGGATGGATTTGCCGATCAAAAACCGGATTGCTGAAGTGAGTGGTTACTTTCATACCACCAACCCGTTTTTCCTGCACGGCAAGCCGGTGACCGGTTTGCGACATGAGATCAAGGATCGCGGGCTGGTCTTTAATCTGCCTGCCGGCTGGGTTGAGAAGCAACACACGTCAGGAATGGTTTATTTTGAAAAACGTTCGGCTGATAAACTGATCGCCGAGTTAAGACCGGGTTGTTTCACAAAAACCGATCAACCGGTGGCCGGTGCTGATTTCGGTATGTCCGTGTTGGCGGACAGCAAAACCATGGATTGGTACAAATACTGTTTCATCGGCCATGATCAGTATCAGTGTTTAATCAGAGGGATTGCATTGCGCGCGGAGCAGCCCTATCGAATCCGTTGGTCATGGTCCAAAACACGGCGCAAAACAGCGGAGCAGGTGACGCTGGATTTTGTCTTTTATGAAAAAGATGAGCGGACCCTGCAAGAGGCGGAGTATATCAGCCAGTCACTGGCGCCGCTGACAGGCAGTACACCGGTGCAGAATTGCATCATTCCGGCAGCGTGGTTGCTGTAGATCCTAAACCTGCTTGCCGGTATCCAGGTCGTCAATGATCGGACAGCCCTCTTCCGAGGCCTGACACAGATTTAACAGCAGGGCCAGCTCATTACGCAAACGGGTGAGTTCCTCAAGGTGGGCCTCGATATCCTGTAACTTGCTGCTGGTGATCTGGCGGACTTCGGTACAGGCCTGTTGGGGATCTTCACGCATGGCCAACAAGTCACGGATCTCATCCAGTGAGAAGTTCATCCGCTGGGCGCGTTTGATAAATTTCAGACGTGAGACATCCCGATCACTGTAGAGTCGCAGGCCGGAGTCAGTGCGTTTGATATTGCTCAACAGGCCGATCTTTTCGTAATAACGCAAGGTATCGGTACTGACACCGGTCAGTTCGGCAATATCACCGATTTTATAGTCTGTTTGTATATTCATTGTTTTGGAAAATCTTTCAGGCAACAACGACCGGCCGGATTGCGGATTTCACAATCGCAGGTACTGCTGCGTGTTTGGTCAATAACAAAGGTTTTGGTTTCGTCGGGCTGACTTTGGTAATCCGCTGCTGTTACATCAAAACAATAACAGAGTGTCCGTTCCGCTGCAGTGGATTTTTGGCCCGGGTCAGTGCGCAAATCCTGTCGCAGGAAGGTCTGTGCATTGACATTGAAATAGACCACATCGCAGTCCGGACTGTCACAAAAATACCAGTCCTGTTCTGTAACATTGACTTGCCAGGGTTTTTTCAAATGGTGCAACAGGGTTTTACGACTGACTCGGGGATAACTCTTGCCATTGACGGGACAGACCGCCTTGCGTGGCGCGGTGTTGCAACTATCGGATTCACAACAGGTGCTCATGACAGACTCCATGAAAGATCCAGCAGGAAAAAATATTCATTCAACAAATACAAGCCAACCAGGATCAATGTTATCCCGGCCGGGGTTTCAAACAGTTTTTGGTAGCGTGTCATCACGGACAATGATTCCAGCCAGCCCATGCTTAACGCACCAATGAGTATGGGAATACTGCGGCCCAGCGCGAAAGCCAGCAGCAGGGCAAAACCATAGGTGATCGAACCGATGGCGGCGCTGGCCGTGAGCGTTACCAGCAAGGCCGGCGTGCAAAATGGGCAAACCGCCACCGAAAAGGGAATGGCCAGCAGGAAAGCACCCCAGATACCGGTGACTTTACGGGCGCGCATCCCAAACCAGGGCAGCCGGATGGTGATCCAGCCCGGCCACATCAAGCCCAGCAGAATCAGGATCGGTCCCAGTAACAGGGCCCATTCACGACCCAGTACAGTCTTGATCCCGTCGCCGCCGGCAGCGGCAGCCACACCCAGTGCGACATGGGTGAGGATCATGCCAAGCACAAAAGCACCGCCCATTATTACCGCGCGACGTTCAGCATTTGCCCGTGTGACATAGGCCAGCATAACCGGGATGGAAGCAAAGGAAACCGGATTAAAGCTGAATACGAAACCGGCCAGGAAAGAGATGCCCAGACCTGACCAGCTGCTGTCGGCGAGTGCTGCTGCCAGCGCCTTGCCGCTCAGATCAAATTGCGGAACCAAAATCGTTAAGGCGGCACCACCCAGCAGTATGGCCGTCAGCCAGGGACTGCCTTGTGCGGCATGTTGTAACAGTCGTTGAGTTTCCGGTTGGATTCCCTTGCGTGCCGCGATGATCACCGGCAGGGTGAAACCACCGGCAAAAAGTACACCGGCCGACAAGGCAGTGAGGATATCCTGTTGCATGATCACCAGCCCGATGATCACAACAAACAATGGCAGAGTACAGGCCGGCAGGGTTAAACCCAGTTGGGTGGCTTGTCGCAACTGATTGCCGCCGGGCAACAGTTTATAAAACATCAGGTGCGGTACAGGCAGGTAGACATACCGTGATAGTAAATAGAGTGCGGCCATCCCGATCAATACATACCCGAAGGTGGCAGGTTGCCATTGTGGAACAGGTAACAGCAGTACGGCAGCGACCAGCAACAAACAGCTTAACAGTGTCCGGCTCAACCACAATGCAAATAATTGTTGATAACGTATATGCACAGTCTCATGGTGAGTTCGTGCGGTGAACAAGGTATGGGTGGCAATGGTACAGGGCTCAAAGAAGGCCAGACTGCCAAGCAACAAGGCACTCAGCAACAGTAGACTGATGGTCATGATGCCATTCTCTGCAACAGTTGTTGGCGCAGGTTTGCAGCGGACGGCAAACTGGTAAAGCAGAGTTCGCCATTGATGGCGATTGCCGGTGTGGAGAGCACACCCAGTTCCACCGCATAATCCAGTTCCTCCAGGATATTCACTTCACGCCACTCAATTTGATCGGCGCCGATCTCAGAGGCGATGTGCCGCAGGGTTGCCTTGGCATGACTGCACTTGCTGCAACCGGGGGAGGAAAAGATTTCCACCTTGAGCACGGGATCAGCCTTCCAGCCAGAGTTGTAAAGGCAGTGCCAGATAGGCGGCAAAGAAACCGATACACCAGGCGGTTGCAGCAAGGATCAACAGACGTTTGTTCCAGATCTGGATACGACTGCAGTGTTGTGCCAGCTGCGGATCGCTGGGACAGGCGCGACCGGGACGAAACGTAAACCAGAGTGAAGCACTGATCAGTATGCCGGCAAGGGTAAAGGTGACGGCCTTGTATTTACCCAGCGTGATCAACAGGGGAATGGTATCTGTGATGGCGGCATAGGTGGCGCCCAGACCCAGACTCACCAGGATGATCGGCAGGGCGCAGCAGACCAGCGTACTCAGCGAGGTGAACAGGGCCAGCAGGGTGACGTGGCGTTCGTTTTTCATGTTGTCGATAGACATGGATTTTCTCGGTTATTGGGGTTGGGATTGCATGCCGCGATAGTTATAACCGGCGTCGGCAATCAGGGCTTTGAGTTGTTCATCGGTGAGCTTGGTGCCGGGTTTGACGTTGAGCGTGGCCAGCCCCTTGTCCTGATCCACCTCGACCTGTTCCACGCCGTCGATGGTCTTCAGGCGTTTTTTCACGTTGTGAGCACAAAATTGGCAAGTCATACCATCGATTTTGATGACATAGCTGTCTGCCGCCAGGACCGGCAGGCTGAACAACAGGCCGAGACAGAGGGCCAAAAATCGTACTTTCATATACATTCTCCAATAAAAAGAATAAGTTAGCCATGCCTGGCGGTGACTGACCGGATACTTCCCTGCTGTATCAGTGTATCGGCTCATATCATACATTCTGGAGTTAACTCCAGGTCAAGACTAAATTGTCAGATCTGGGGCTGATCAGTTGGACCGTCGGCCTGTTCCTGTAAGATAGGTGTGGCTCAGGAGGGCCTGACATGGGAACAGGTATGAAAATGGTATATTTGCTGATGTTGCTGCCGGCAATGTTGATGGGGTGTTCGGACAAGGAACTCGCGTATATTGATGTGCCAAAGACAGAGCTGAAAAACTACGGTGTGGATCCGCTCTATCACACGCAATATCTTGGATCAGATCGGGACTTTCACTACTTTGTCTGGATGCGCGGCAAGGCACGGGGTGGCTGGAAGGTAAAAAAATCCACCTTGCCATTTCAGCGTGAATTTCCTTTTGGTACAGGGCGACGATTTGTGAAAACGGATAAACAGGGCAATATCGTCCCGATGGACGAATGAGCCGGATACGCTCAGTCTGGTCGATTACCTCTCGTCAGTCGACGAATACCTATACTATTATATATGTTCAATCAGCAGATTACGGCAGCCGGGAATGACCATAGAAACCGAACAGGATTTACAGGCCTTGAAAGTAATTGGCCGCATCGTTGCACGGATATTACAAGAGATGATGCAGCGTACCGAGCCGGGCATGACTACGCTGGAGCTGGACATGATCGGCAAGTCGCTCTTTGAAAAATACGACGCCCGTTCCGCACCCATGCTGAGTTACGGCTTCCCCGGTTATACCTGTATCAGTATCAATGAAGAAGCGGCGCACGGTATCCCCGGTGGGCGCGTTATTCAGCCCGGAGATGTGGTGAATATCGATGTCTCGGCGGAAAAAGACGGATACTTTGCCGATACCGGTGGCACCTTTGTTGTTCCGCCAAGCAGTGCATTGAAAAATCGATTGTGTCACGCGACCCGCCAGGCACTGGACCATGCTGTCAATGTGGCGCGGGCCGGTCAACCGTTAAACAGGATCGGCAAGGCCATTCAACAAGTGGCAAAACAAAAAGGTTTTCGCATTATCAAGAATCTGTGCAGTCATGGTGTGGGCCGCAGCCTGCATGAAGAACCAAAAGAGATCCCCGGTTTTTTTAATCCGGCAGATAAACGGGTTCTGACGGAAGGCATGGTGATTACCATCGAACCTTTTCTCTCCACCAAAAACCGTATTGTTGACCAACTGGATGATGGCTGGACACTGGCAGGGGAAAAAGATAATCTCTCTGCACAATATGAACACACCATGGTGATCACAAAGGGCAAACCTATCCTGTTGACGATCGCCTGAAAATTCACACACCGGTCAGGGATAGATAGATGTTAAAACTCCACGGTATGTCGGCCTCGGGTAACTGCCATAAAGTGCGCATGTTACTCAGTCATTTACAGATCCCCTATATCTGGCAGGAAGTGGATGTCGTCAATGGCGAAACCCGCACGGAACCGTTTCTCGCCATGAACCCGGTGGGCCAGGTGCCGACACTGGAGATCGAACCGGGAAAATATCTGGCTGAATCCAATGCCATTCTGATCTATCTGGCGGAAGGATCGCCGTTTATTCCTGTCGATAATTATTTGCGTGCGCAAATGCTGGGCTGGATGTTTTATGAGCAGTACAGCCATGAACCCTATGTTGCTGTCGCACGATTTATCTGTAAATTTCTGCCTGTAGACCATCTACGCCGTAACGAACTACCCCGCTTGCACGAACGGGGCAACAGCGCCCTTGCTGTTATGCAACAGCATCTTGCCTCACGGACGTTTTTTGTCGGCGAGCAGTATAGTCTGGCCGACATTGCACTCTACGCCTACACCCACTGTGCAGAAGAAGGCGGGTTTACACTTCAGAACTACCCGGCCGTCACCACCTGGTTGCAACGGATTGAAGAACAACCTGGCTTTGTACCCATGACAGTGTAAGACTTGGTCCAAGTTCGGTCCGATCCAGCTGCCTCCATTAAGTCTGTTTAGCATCGCAGCTTTTGTCAGTGTCGTTGTTGAAAAGGATAATTGGTCAAAAACTAATCACATTTTAATTGTGTTTTTCCCCCGACAGTATCTGCTGTATATTTGACCACCTTAGTGGTGCGCCAAAACGAATCACCGGCACAGTGTTGGTTTTGGGACAGGGATGTGAGATGGAACAGCACAACAACTCTTCATACCTGTCACTATGGCTGCAAAAATAAGCTTCACGTTTGTTTGCTGCAGCACAGCATATGTCTCATTTATTTTGCACTAACTGTCACTGACAACATTGTCCCGGAACAATTACCGGTCAGATGGCGTTTCGAAAAGTGCAGTAAAAAATTGCATAAACAATAAACATCAACTTTGGGAAGGCGGGGTGTGGATATGAGCAATCAATCCAGGACGGATAAAACGTCACTGAGGATGATTATCCGATCAATTATCGGCGGCATGATTATTACCGGCGTGGCAGGTGTGTCAGAACTCCATGCCGCTCCTGTCGGCGGTGAAGTAGTCGGCGGCACCGGCAGCATCAACCAGAGCGGCAGCAACACCACCATCAACCAGACCAGTCAGAACATGGCCATCAACTGGTCCGGCTATAACCTCAACAGCG
>Ga0224511_10000030_pt1 | contig 56614 bp, 55 predicted proteins | sample SF_May12_sed_USG_2_FD_169988 | JGI IMG/M metagenome (GOLD analysis project Ga0224511, IMG submission 169988) | Sediment microbial communities from San Francisco Bay, California, United States - SF_May12_sed_USGS_8_1 | ecosystem: Environmental > Aquatic > Marine > Sediment | place: USA...
TAATCATTGCTCATGCTTAGTCTAGGCATGCCAGCCCCTGCTGCGGCCACGACAGCAATAACTGCGAGTACTACAAGGTAACGCCAACGAATAATCCAGTGGGCATATTTTTCAGTCATGCTAACCTCTCCTTTTATATCCTGTGCAATGACAAATAATTTTAAGGCGTGATCTTAACCTTAAATGGTATTGGAAATGGCACCAGTTTGCTGAAGAAGGGTATAAATTCTGTTGGCGAATACTACATAGCCTTCCGCATTGGGGTGAATTTGATCTGATTTCAGACGAATATCAGTCAGAATATTGCTGAGTACGGTATTTTCCAATGGTATCTGGTTGCTCTCTGCCAGTTCTTTGTAGAAAGGAGCTGAAGATAGAAAGATACCAAAATCGGGCACGCCAACTAGCATGACTTGAGTATTATTGGCTTTGGCCAGATTTATCATTTTTTGAAGATTATCTTTTGTCTGTTCCAGGTTGGAATGATTTAAAATATCGTTGCCGCCGTGGCATAGAATCAAAAGCTCGGGGCGGTGGAGTTTGAGTAATTTATCGAGCCTGGTTACCCCTGTTTTACTAATTTCACCGGGAACACCAGCATTAATTACAGTTTTTGAGAGTATTTTCTGTAGATGGTCAGGGTAAGACTGTTGCTTGTCGGCACCCGTGCCATAGGTCAGGCTATCCCCAAAGGCGAGTATTACAGCATTGTTGCTGAGTGGTGTGAGTTGTGGCGGTGAACTGCAGGCGGTTAAACCTGTTAGTAATACAAGAAGAATAAGGCTTGAATTAAAAGAGATGTCCATAAATATTCCATATAATCAAACAAAAGACCCGGCTATAGAGTTGTATCGTAACTTAAAGTTCGATCAATTTGCTCATGCTTACCCACCTTTGGGAATTTTAGCGGGTTTTAAGCTTTATCCCGAAGATTTTATCGTTGATGAACAGCTGCCATTTGAGCTAAGCGGTGAAGGTGAGCATGCCTGGCTACATGTACAGAAACGTGAATGTAATACGGACTGGCTTGCCAAAACATTAGCAAAGATTGCGGGTGTCAGGCTTCGTTGTGTGGGTTATGCGGGTTTAAAAGATCGTCATGGTATCACTTCGCAATGGTTTAGTGTGCATTTACCGGGGTTACCTGATCCAGACTGGACTCAAATTGAGTTAGTGGAAGGTGAGGAAGGCAACATCAAATTGCTTGAAGCTTGTAGGCACAGCAAAAAACTTCGACGTGGGGCATTGAAAGAAAATCGCTTCAACATCCGTCTGCGTGATTTAAAAGGTGATGATCTGGCTGCTGCTATCAACCAGCGTTGCCAGTTGATCGCTGAGCGTGGTGTGCCCAATTATTTTGGTGAGCAACGTTTTGGTCATGGTATGGCTAATTTATCGGCAGCGGCTTATATGTTCAGTAACGATAATCTGCGACTGCCCAGGCATAAAAAAAGTATTTATCTTTCAGCGTCACGTTCATGGATTTTTAATTCCGTGTTGTCACAACGGATAGAACAGGACATCTGGGATAAAAAAATTCCTGGTGATGTTTTCATGCTGGATGGCAAAACCGCCTGTTTCTGGGATGATGACTCGGTAGACCTGGATGAACGTATTAATAACAGGGAAATTCACCCTACCGCCTTGCTCTGGGGTGAGGGTGAATTGAGAACACAGGCACAGGCGGCTGAACTGGAAAATCGTATTGTTGATGAAAATCCCGTATTTAAGGCGGGTCTGTGTCAATTCAAGGTTCAACAGATGCGCCGCTCTCTACGAGTTGTGCCCACGAATATGAGCTGGCAGCTGAAAAATGATGACTTATTACTGAGCTTTGATTTACCCTCGGGCTGTTATGCCACCATGGTGTTGCGTGAATTACTCGAACTTGTCGAACCCACAGTAGACTCAGCACAAAATAAAGCCAAATAAAGACGCTGATAAGTGTGCTGAATTTTCTCCGCATGCTAAAATCTGCGCTATATAATTTGATATTACTAACTAATAAATAAAGAGATTCCCAAGATCATGAATCCAAATTACCTGGACTTTGAACAACCCATTGCCGAACTTGAAGCCAAAATTGAAGAATTGCGCTACGTCGGTGATGACGCTGAGATCAATATTGGTGAAGAAATTAGCAAGTTGGAGGAGAAGTCCCGCAGCCTGACTAAAACTATCTTTGCCAAGCTAGGTGCATGGCAGACTTCCAAGTTATCGCGTCACCCTATGCGTCCCTATACACTGGATTACATTGATCGTATTTTTACCGATTTCCAGGAATTACACGGTGATCGTACTTATTCTGATGATGCTGCCCTGGTTGGTGGTATTGCACGTTTAGAAGGTATGCCTGTGATGGTGATTGGTCACCAGAAGGGGCGCGATACCAAGGAAAATATCCGTCGTAACTTTGGCATGCCGCGTCCTGAAGGTTATCGCAAGGCTTTGCGTTTAATGAAAATGGCTGAGCAATTCAAATTGCCCGTTTTGACCTTTATTGACACGCCGGGGGCATATCCTGGTATTGGTGCGGAAGAGCGCAACCAGTCAGAAGCAATTGCGCGTAACCTGTTTGTTATGGCTGACCTGAAAACACCGATTATCTGTACCGTGATTGGTGAAGGTGGTTCTGGTGGTGCACTTGCGATTGGTGTCGGTGATCGTGTGATGATGCTGGAATACAGTACTTACTCAGTGATTTCACCTGAAGGTTGTGCTTCCATTTTGTGGAAGAGTGCTGACAAGGCTGAAGATGCGGCCAATGCCATGGGTATTACCGCTAAAACTTTGCATGAGCGTGGTTTGATCGACCAGGTGATTAGAGAGCCTTTAGGTAGTGCACATCGTGATATTGATGAAACTGCCAGGAATATCAAACAGGCCCTGGTCGATAATCTGGAAAGCTTCGAGAAAATTGGTATGGAAAAGTTACTGGAAGCTCGTTACGAACGTCTAACTTCATTTGGTGAGTTTCTGGACCAGGAAGCTAGTTAGACCTGCTTAAAATTCTCGACGATGGAACTATCAAAGCGATTCTCAGAAATTCTGGAGTCGCTTTTTTTTGAATTTGGTTTTTCTTCTGAAACGCCACGACAATATCTGGTCGCTTATAGTGGCGGCCTGGATTCACATGTCTTATTGCATCTTTGCGCGCAAGACCTGCCTCATTCAGTTCGAGCCGTTTATATTCATCATGGCTTGCAGGATGAAGCTGATCAATGGTCCGAACATTGTGAAAAAATCTGTCAGTCACTCCAGGTGCCTTTTAAAACCATTCATGTTGATGCCAGAAAATGCTCGGGTGAAAGCCCCGAGGAAACGGCACGTAAAGCGCGTTATGCTGCATTGAAGTCTGAGTTACAGTCAGGTGATTGCTTGTTGACGGCGCATCATCAGGATGATCAATCTGAAACTGTATTGTTACAGCTATTTCGTGGTGCGGGCGTGGCTGGTCTGGCGGCAATGCCTAAGATCCATCAATTCAACCAAAGATTTCACGCCAGGCCATTGCTTGGTTTTAGTCGACAGGAAATTGTTGATTACGCGAATCAAAACGGTCTGGAATGGGTTGAAGATCCCAGTAATTTTAATACTGATTTTGATCGAAATTTACTGCGTCACGACATCGTTCCTGTTGTCAAAAAACGTTGGCCGCGGCTGGGGGAATCATTATCGAAGATGGCTATCCAGCAGCAGGATGCATTAGAAATTATTGAAGCTATGGCGGCTATTGATTTAGCTTCCATTGTGACCCAGCAGGTTCATGTTATCGATGTTGCAGGATTAGCAAAGCTGAGTCAGGCGCGCCAGCTTAATGTTCTGCGATCATGGATCCACCAGTGCGCATATGATGCGCCCACTGCCAATATTTTGCATCAAGTTGTACAGACAATGCTGCCAGCGATGGAGGATGCCTGTCCAGAAGTATGCTGGGGTGAATCTGAAATTCGTCGTTATCAGGGGAGACTGTATTGTTTAAAACGAGTAGAGCATGATGCTTTAGAAAGTTTTGACTGGAATCCCAAAGAGAAATTATATTTGAAAAAACTGGGTGTTGAGTTAAGGGCAGAGCGGGGAGCAGGGAAAGGGTTAAAATCAGAATTACTGCATAAAAATTTGAAAATAAAATTTAGACAGGGTGGTGAAAAAATTCAACCCGTGGGTAGAAAGTATACACACAGCCTGAAGAAATTAATGCAGGAGGCAGAAATTCCACCGTGGCAGCGCTCGAGAATACCGCTAATTTATTACGGTGATAAGTTAATTGGTGTTTCTGATTATTGGTTGGCAGAAGATTTTACTGTTAGTAATAATGACGCCTGGCTGCCAACAGTTAAATAAATTATGTGGCAAATAAAAAAGCCCCGCAATGCGGGGCTTTTTGTTTATCTCGTTAAGAGTATATTATTCACGACCACTGAGAGCTGAAAGAATGTGCAGCAGGCTCAGGAACAGGTTATAAATACTGATATACAAAGAAACAGTCGCCATGATGTAGTTAGTCTCACCACCGTGAATGATTTCACTGGTCTGATAAAGAATCATGCCTGACATCAATAGAATGAACATACCTGAAACTGCCAGCGACAGGATAGGCATGCTGAAAATCATGGCGCCAATACCTGCGAGAAATGCCACCATAATGCCTACCATTAAAAAACCACCCATGAAGCTGAAATCTTTACGGCTGGTCAGTGCATAACCTGAAAGACCAAGGAAAATAACACCAGTACCGCCTAGTGCCGTCATGACTAGTTGATCGCCATTAGCAATTGACATGTACATGCTGAGGATAGGCCCTAATGTAATACCCATAAAGCCAGTTAGCATGAATACAAATAATAGACCCAGGCTGCTGTTGCTGAATTTACTGGTCAGGAATAATAGACCGAAGTAACCAACCAGAGTCAGAATGGGGCTTACAGGCGGCAGGTTCATTACCATTGCAATGCCTGCTGTTGCGCCGCTGAATAGCAGAGTCATTGCCAGTAACATGTAAGTGTTCTTCAAAACCTTGTTGGTAGCAAGGATTTGTGATTCTGAGCGCATTGCTGAAATTTGCATATTTTTTCCTATAGATGTTTCAAATTGTTCGTTAGTTTACATGGACAAGCTAAAAGACAACAAGTTTCATTTGCTGTTATATGCTGTGTCGCTGTTGTGTATATTAGGGAGCTAAAGAAGGATTTCAAGCCGATTTACTATTTTGAATTAGATTTTGTGAACAATAAATTGAAAAGTCACTATCTATTCATTGAAACAAGTTAAAAATCCAGTAAGATACGCCCTCCTGAGAGCGGTATCATCGGGAATGAAGAATATAGAAGATTATCCGGAGAGTTGGCTGAGTGGTCGACTGAATCGTATGGAACGATTCAGAACAGCGAACACAGAGAGCTGGCCCAGAGGGCTAAATACAGGAAGTATTTAGTAATGCGGCGGGAACCGCCGCTTGAGACGGTAAAAATGGAGGGTATTTCGTTTACCTTAAAATTAGAGATTTTCTGGAGAGTTGGCTGAGTGGTCGAAAGCGGCGGTCTTGAAAACCGTTGAACCGTAAGGTTCCGAGGGTTCGAATCCCTCATTCTCCGCCATTTTCTTTGGAATGGGATGTTTTCCCCCATTCCAAAGAAAATTGAGGTGTACGTGGATTGGAAGACAATCTATGGTTCGACAAATTTGCCCGGAGCAAATTTGAACATCAGCGTTTTTTTGCTGACGGCCCCGAAGGGGTGAGGGCAGGAAGCCCGAATAATCCCTCATGTGGCCACGTACCAATGTATTAGAAGAAGAGGTCACCAGGACCTCTTTTTTTGTTTCTACATGCTTATAATGTATTCAACAAATAACAAAGACCCCATCTATGCCAGAGCGCATCCGCGAAATCCCCTATAACTACACCTCGTTTTCGGACCATGAAATCGTTACCCGTTTTCTGGGTGAATCGATTTGGCAGCTGATCGAAGAATTACGCGGTGAGCGAAATACCGGTATTTCGGCTCGCATGCTGCTGGAAGTACTGGGTGATATGTGGGTAGTGTCGCGTAATCCTTATTTACAGGAAGATTTACTGGAAGATGTCGGACGGCGTAATGCTTTGATTGAAGCCATGCATCATCGTCTTGCCCAGATCGAAGCACGAGCGGGTGGTAATAACAAAGCCCTGGAATTGCACCGTGCAGCCAGTGAAGCAGTGCATCGTTTTGCTGATCAATTTGATATTGATAAAAAACTGAGGGAAAAGGTTCGTCGGCGTTTTAAACGCATAACGCGTAAAGATAATGTCGATTTTGGTGGACTGGCTCGAGTTTCCCATGCCACTGATGCTACCGACTGGCGTGTTGAATCACCGTTTGTGGTGGTCTCACCCGATACTGAAGAAGAAGTCATCGATATAGTCAAAGCCTGTATTGACCTGGGATTGACTATTATTCCTCGTGGCGGCGGTACTGGTTATACCGGTGGTGCCGTGCCTCTGGATGCACATTCGGTGGTGATCAATACTGAAAAGCTGGAATCACTCAGTGGTATTGAAGAACAAACATTGATAGGTCTTGATAAGGCTGTACCGACGGTGAGATGTGGTGCCGGCGTGGTAACGCGCCGAGTTTCAGATTTAGCCGATGCTAACGGCCTGGCTTTTGCAGTTGATCCAACTTCACAGGATGCATCCTGCATCGGTGGTAATGTCGCCATGAATGCGGGTGGCAAAAAAGCGGTACTCTGGGGCACGACACTGGATAATTTAGTGTCATGGCGCATGGTGACACCGGATGCCAAATGGATAGAAGTCGAGCGTTGCAATCATAATCTTGGCAAAGTGCATGAGCAGGATGAAGTAGTTTTCCGCATTAGTCATTTTAAACCTGATGGCAAATCTTTGATGGGAGAGCCTGAATTTTTACGAATTGCCGGATCGGTATTTCGTAAAACGGGTTTGGGTAAAGATGTTACGGATAAATTTCTCTCGGGCTTACCAGGTATTCAAAAAGAAGGTTGCGATGGCATTATTACTTCGGCGCGTTTTATTTTGCATCGCATGCCGACACAAATACGCACTGTCTGTTTAGAATTTTTTGGTTCTGATTTATCGCTATCCATTTCGGGCATTGCTGAATTGGTTGATCATGTAAATCATGCCGAAGCTGTGGTATTGGCGGGACTTGAACATCTTGATGAACGTTATGTGAAGGCTGTTCGTTATGCCACCAAGAGCCCTGGTCGTGAACGACCACGTATGGTACTGATAGCTGATATTGCTGGTGATGATGAGACTATAGTTGACAGGGTGGTATCGGAAGTTATTGCTTTGGCTAATCACCGTGATGGAGAAGGTTTTGTTGCCACCAGTCCCGAAGCGCGCCGTCATTTCTGGTTGGACCGTGCACGTACTGCAGCCATTTCTGCTCACACCAATGCATTCAAAGTGAATGAAGATGTAGTGATACCACTTGATCGACTAAACGGCTATTACTCTGGTGTGGAGCGTATCAACATTGAGCAATCGATTGCCAATAAACTGGAAAGTATCGACTCTTTAAGTGAACACCTGGCAGGTAACTTATCTGAGCTGAAATTTAAAAAAGAGTTTGAAGAAAGCAAAGAACATCAGGCTATTTTTCAGGCTAAGCTAGATATGGCACGTGAGCATCTTGATGATGTTCATAAACGTTGGTCAACATTTGCTGAGTGTATGGATGATGCAGCAATCGACCACCTGGCCTTATTGAGTGAGGAAGAACAGGCTGCCATTCGTGACGGCGATAAGGTTCTTGATTTGTTAATGCGTCGCGATGTGCTGATTTCATATAGAAAAGAAATTAAACAACGTATGCGCGAGATTTTCCGTGGTCAGGAAATGGAACCTTTGCGTAATGCCTTACGTGAAAAACACCTGGCTATTAAAAATAATCGTTTGTTTATTGCGATGCACATGCATGCCGGCGATGGCAACATTCACACCAATATTCCAGTGCATTCGGATAACTATCGCATGCTGCACGAGGCAGATAAACTTGTCGATAAAGTAATGAAGTTGGCGCAGGATCTTGACGGTGTTATTTCTGGTGAGCATGGAATTGGTCTGACTAAAATTCAGTATCTTGAGCCGGAAAAGTTAACTGCATTTGTAGACTACAAAAATAAGGTTGATCCGGATGGTCGCTTTAACAAGGGTAAGCTCATGCCAGGATCCGGTCTTGAAAATGCTTACACGCCATCTTTAGCGTTGGTGCAACAGGAAGCCTTAATTCTTGAACAAAGTGAATTGGGTTTACTTAATGATGATATTAAGCACTGCTTGCGTTGCGGTAAATGCAAACCCGTTTGTATGACGCATGTGCCACGCGCTAATCTTTTGTATTCACCGCGTAATAAAATTTTGGCTTCAGGTTTGATTACCGAAGCTTTCCTGTATGAAGAACAAACACGTCGCGGTATTTCAATTCGTCATTTTGATGATCTGAATGATGTTGCTGATCATTGTACGGTTTGTCACAAATGCTTTAACCCCTGTCCAGTCAATATTGATTTTGGCGATGTTTCTATTCGTATGCGAAAAATATTGAAAGATCGTGGTCAAAAACGTTTTAATTTAGCAGGTTGGGCGGCAATAAAGTTTTTAAATGTAAAAGACCCAGTGGTTGTTAAAACTATGCGCCTTGCTATGGTGCAGGCAGGTTTTAAGACTATTAACTTTACTCACTTATTAGTAAAAAGAATGGGATTGCTAGGTCGCAAAAAACGTTTGCCACCATCAACCACAGGTGTGACCCGAGTTAGTGAACAAATAGTTCATTTAGTACGCAAACCTATGCGATCAAAAATACCCGCCAAACCTATGAGAAGCTTATTGGGTGCCGAGGATGCTTCGCAAGTGGTAATTGTTCGTGATGTTAAAAAAACCGATAGTGAATCCGATGCTGTATTTTATTTTCCTGGTTGTGGATCAGAGCGTTTGTTTAGCCAGATAGGTTTGGCAACATTAAGCATGCTTTATGATGTGGGTGCAAAAACGGTATTACCGCCGGGTTATCTTTGTTGTGGTTATCCACAAACCGCGGCTGGTGATGCGGAGAAAGGACATGCTATTAGTACCGAGAACCGGGTTCTGTTTCATCGTATTGCCAATACGCTGAATTATCTAGATATTAAAACAGTGATTGTGAGTTGTGGTACCTGCATGGATCAGCTATTGAAATATGAATTTGAGAAAATTTTCCCTGGTTGCCGCCTGCTGGATATACATGAATACCTGATGGAGAAGGGTGTCACTATGACGGCTGAAGATGGTACGCAGTATTTGTACCATGAGCCCTGTCATTCACCGATGAAATCTTATAATCCGATTAAAGTGGCTTCCAGCTTGCTAAGCCAGGAAGTGCAGTTGTCTGATCGTTGTTGTGGTGAGTCCGGTACATTGGCTACGGCGCGTCCAGATATTGCTGATCAATTGCGCTATCGTAAACAGGAAGAGTTGCAAAAAGGCATAGTTGATCTGACGGGAAGTCCAGGCAATAAAGACGGTAAAGTGAAAATGTTGACCTCATGTCCTGCATGTCAGCAAGGTCTGTCACGTTACCAGGATGATACTCAACTTGATACTGATTATATTGTGGTTGAATTATGTAAAAATAATCTGGGTGATGACTGGCAGAAAATAATGCTAGCTAAAATTAAAAATGACGGGATTGAAAGAGTGTTGTTATAGGCGTATAAAAGTAATTATAAGACTTTCGTGCAGAGCACTTAATGTAGTTAAAAACATCCATCTAAAAGAGATATTCTATGATTGAAGATTTTAAAGGTGATGAATCCTGGCGAATGTTCCGGATTATTAGCGAGTTTACCGAAGGTTTTGATAAGCTGGCAGACATTGGTTTTGCCGTTTCTATTTTTGGTTCTGCACGTACCCAGACAGATGATCATTATTATCAGGAAGCAGTGGAAATTAGTGGTCGTCTGGCTAAGGAAAATTACTCGATTATTTCGGGTGGTGGCCCCGGTATTATGGCGGCAGCAAATCAGGGGGCAGCTGAAAACAACGCAATTTCGGTGGGTTTAAACATTGAGTTGCCGCGTGAACAAACACCCAATGAGTTTCAGAATTTATCACTGGATTTTCGTTATTTTTTCGCACGTAAAGTTATTTTTGTAAAATACTCCATGGGTTATGTTTGCATGCCCGGTGGTTTTGGTACGCTGGATGAATTTTTCGAATCACTGACACTGATTCAAACTGAAAAAATATATAAGATGCCAATTATTTTATTTGGCAGCAAGTTCTGGTCAGGACTCATTGACTGGATGAAAGGCACGCTCCTCGAACATGGTACAGTTTCAGAAGAAGATTTTGATTTAATTACTGTGACCGATGATATTGATGAGGTAGTTGAAATTATGAATTGTCATCGCCGGAAGAAGCTAAAGCATATTGAAGACGCACATCAGGAATGGTTAAAAAATCCCATGTCAAAAAATGTAGAGGAAGTGATAAGAAATTTAGTGAGAAATAATAAATAAAAAGTTGGTAGTCATACGTAGGTCGGGTTAGCGTAGCGTAACCCGACACTGTTTATCCTGGCTAAAAATGTCGTGTTATGCTGTGCTAACACGACCTACGGGAATTGAGCTTAAGATTTTAATGTTTCATAAGCCTGTCGAATTCTGATAAAAGTAGACTGATCACCACCCTTATCTGGATGATGGATGGCTGCAAGTTCTCGATAACGCTGATTAATAGTTTCACCACAGGCATCTTCTTTGAGTTCTAAAACAGCAAGTGCAGCCAATCGATTGTCGGCATTGCTGTATAACTTCCAGAAACTTTCCAGTAATTTTTCAACAGCCTGTTTATCGGTGTTTTTAAAGTTAGACCAGTCCAGATAATATTCGCTGAGTCTGGCGTTATCTGATTCAATGAGTTGTTTGTTATTAGATGGGTCGTCGCTGGTGATTAATTGAATTTTAAGTGGTGAAATATCCAGAAAAAGCTGTTCATCTTGCATTAAATTTTTTTGTAGTTGATGTAGTGCATTCATCACCATAAAATGTTTTTGAAAAATTGCCAATTGATAATCATCACTAATTTCCCTAAATCCGGTGTGTTTATCCAGTGACTGGATAATCAAATATTCACTAATACCTTCGCTATGCTTTTGTAATAAAGACAGAATGTCAGCAATTAAAGGATTCTTTGGCATGGGCATTTAGATTATTTTGCCGGGATTTCCAAACCTTCATTAGCCAACATGCCAATCAGTTTGATTAGAGGTAGGCCAATCAGTGAATTAGGGTCTTCACCTTCAAACTTTTCAAACAGGGCGATGCCAAGACCTTCAGATTTAAAACTGCCGGCGCAGTTGTAGGGCTCTTCTTTAACAAGATAGCGTTCAATCATATCAGCAGAGAGCTTTTTAAAAACGACGGTGTATGGTTCACAGATCGTCTGTTTTTTACCGGTACGGGTATTGAGCAGGCAAAGACCGGTCTGGAAAACAATGCGCTGACCGGACGCTTCACTGAGCTGTTTAACCGCGTTTTCAAAATTACCAGGCTTGGTGAGTGGTTTGCCATTAAGCGCCGCACTCTGGTCTGATCCTATGATGAGGGCGTCTTCACCGCTATCGCTGATTTGCTCTGCAATTGCCTCGGCTTTGATCTCTGACAGGCGCATCACCATCTGCTCGATGGTCTCACCATCGACTGGAGTTTCATCAATATCTGGTGAGGCGCAGCTGAATTCTATCTGCAGGCGTTCCAGCAACTCTTTACGAAAAGGGGAAGTAGAGCCGAGAATGAGCTTCATAGATGGTTCTTCTTAAAGATAAAAAATGAGATTTTAAACGATTCACCGAGGTGTTTGGTTTAATTTATGGCTGTGACCGCAGCTATGTGTTTGATATTTTAGGAAATGCTAATGTTTCAGGGCTTTCTGGGGCAGAACTCATTGAATTGTATGGAATTCTGTAGAATAGAGATAGGCAGAAAAGCCATTTTGCTTTAAAATAGGTCGATTATGTCAAAGCAATTGCCTGAAACTACTAATTTTTTAAAACAGGCCGAGCGCAACGTGACTTTAGAGGGCGCTATGCCTCTTGCTAAGCTTGAGCGTTTATCTGAGGTTCTGTGCGGTAATACGGGTGATTTATCTGCCAAGTTGCATTTTACCTCTGGTGCAGGTCACCTGGGTTTACATGGCAGGGTTGAAGCTTCGCTGGAATTGACTTGTCAGCGATGCATGAAGCCAATGAAGCATGCGGTATCTGGGCGGTTCAGGTTTGGCCTGATGACCAGTGAAGGCTATGAAGACAAATTGCCACCAGATGCTGAGCCTTATTTGCTAGAAGGTGATGAGCAATCGGTGATAGAAATTCTTGAAGATGAATTGCTGTTATCAATACCGTTAGCTGCAATGCATGAGAATGAGTGCTCTGAAATTCTTCAGAAAATGAATGAAGACAGGCAAGTGGAGAAAGAGAAATCAAACCCATTTGCGGCATTGAAAGATTTGAAAATAGATTAGTTGTATCTTATTGAATTTAATCGATTTTTAATAATAATTTTATATACAGGTTTTTAACAGGAGATATTCCGTGGCCGTTCAAAAAAGTAGAAAGACACGCTCAAAACGCGGTATGCGTCGTTCACACGATTCACTAACAGGCAAAACTTTGTCTGTTGATCCAACTTCAGGTGAAACTCATTTGCGTCATCACGTGACAGCTGACGGCTATTACAAAGGTCGTAAAGTGGTTGATACTGATAACGTTTTCGAAGACTAGATTCTTTGTCATGTCACTCATCCCTCCAGCGGTTGGGTGACTATTGATGTTTGTAGATGCCAGATCAGGCAATAATTGCACTTGATGCCATGGGTGGCGACTTCGGTTCAGAAGTCGTACTGCCTGCTGCCGTTCAGGTGCTGAAAAAACACAGCAACGTCAAGGTAATTCTGGTGGGTGATGAGGCTATTTTAAAAGCCCAGATCGAACAGAATGGCATTGATTTAAGTGGTGCTGTGGGTAATCGAATTGAAATTCAGCATGCATCGCAAATTGTAGAGATGTGTGATGAGCCCGCCCTGGCGATTCGTAAGAAAAAAGACTCTTCCATGCGGGTTGCGATTGACATGGTTCATGAAGGTCGTGCCCAGGCTGCTGTCAGTGCCGGAAATACCGGTGCCTTGATGGGAACAGCCAAGTTTGTGCTCAAAACCGTACCAGGTATTGACCGTCCTGCTATATGTACCACCATTCCATCGGTAACTGGTCATACTCATATGCTCGACCTGGGGGCCAATGTTGATTGTAGCGGTGAAAATTTGTGTCAGTTCGCAGTCATGGGTTCTGTACTGGCTGAAGCGGTCGATAATGTTGAGCAACCACGTGTGGGCTTGCTCAATATCGGTTCTGAAGCAATGAAAGGTAATGCGCTGGTTAAAGAGGCCGATGCATTGCTGGTCGACGCACCGATTAATTACATCGGTTTTGTTGAAGGTGATGATATCTACAATGGAAATGCTGATGTGGTGGTTTGTGATGGTTTTGTCGGCAACGTGTCGTTGAAAACATCTGAAGGCGTCGCCAAGATGATCAGCCACTTCATGAAAGAAGAATTTAACAGGAGCCTGTATAACAAAATTGCAGCCATGATTGCTATGCCGGTTTTAAAAGCATTTCGTAGCCGTATTGATCCACGCGCCTATAATGGTGCCAGTATGTTAGGTTTGAATGGTATTATTATTAAGAGTCATGGAGGCGCAGATGTCTTTGGTTTTGCTAATGCCATCGAGATTGCTGTACTGGAAGTGGAAAAAACCGTCCCTCAACACATTCGTTCTAAAATGGAACCTTTGCTGGAGAAAGCAGTTTGAGTAACGCAAGAATTGCAGGTACAGGTAGCTATCTACCGGAAAAAGTCCTGACAAATAAAGACATGGAAAAGATTGTCGATACTACGGCTGAGTGGATAGTCGAGCGTACCGGTATCGAAGAACGACATATTGCGGCAGATGATGAATTTACCGTTGATTTAGCCGAAAAAGCTGCTCTTAATGCGATACAGGCTTCGGGTAAAAGTAAAGAAGACATCGATTTAATCATTGTAGCAACGACAACACCTGACCGTGTATTTCCAAGTACAGCCTGTTTACTGCAGCAACGTCTGGATATTCATGGTTGTGCCGCATTTGATGTTCAGGCGGTCTGCACGGGTTTTGTTTATGCACTGGGTATAGCTGATAGCTTCATCAAAGCCGGTACCAGTAAGTGTGCTTTGGTGGTCGGCGCAGAAACGCTTTCACGTATTGTTGACTGGACTGACCGAGGCACCTGTGTGTTGTTTGGTGATGGTGCTGGCTCCGTAGTGCTGGAAGCCAGTGAAGAGAAAGGTATTATCTCAACCCATCTACATGCTGATGGGCAGTATGAAAATTTATTGACCGTGCCTTATGGTGTTTCAACAGGAACTAGACAGCTACTCGATGGTGCTGTTGGCATTACCATGCGTGGTAATGAAGTGTTCAAGATGGCAGTGAATACGCTAGGACGTATTGTTGATGAAACACTGGCGCATAACAATATGGAAAAATCTGATATCGACTGGCTGGTTCCCCACCAGGCCAATATTCGTATTATTAATGCCACTGCAAAAAAACTTAAAATGTCTGTTGATCATGTTGTCGTGACGGTGGATAAACATGGAAATACTTCAGCGGCTTCAGTCCCCCTGGCCCTGGATGCAGCCGTGCGTGATGGTCGTATTCAGCGTGGTGATAAATTATTGCTGGAAGCTTTTGGTGGAGGTTTTACCTGGGGATCCGCATTAATTCAATACTAGGTAAGCACGGATTAAATATTAAGAACTTAAGATTATATCTAAATTAAGATTAAAAAATTATAAGTAGCTCCAGTTTTTAGATTTAATATAAACACTCTCATTATACAGGGTGTTTTTTTTGTCTAAAAAAGACGTATCAGATTTAATAATTACTAATATTCTTATTTAAAAAACGCTTGAGATATATCATTGTGTTATTGATAAATGCTGATATAGAATGGCGTCTCCAGTAAATAAGATCAAATGGTGTTGTAATGGCGGAACGTGAAACCGGTACGGTTAAATGGTTTAACAATTCAAAAGGCTTTGGCTTTATCGAAAGACAAGACGGTGAAGATGTATTTGTACACTTCAATCAAATTCGTGGAGAAGGTTACAAATCTCTCGATGATGGACAACAGGTTGAGTTCAGCGTCACAAAAGGTGACAAAGGATTTCAGGCTGAGGATGTAACACCACTTTAATTTAGGAATCTCTTCGGAGATTTCTTTTTTTATGTTGAAGGGGCAGTGATCTTATAAATGAGATCAGATCTCTTCAGCGCGGGTGATCATTTCTTCTGCGTGGGCAAGTGACTGTTGGGTTATATCAACACCACTGAGCATACGCGCAATTTCTTCTATGCGTTGCTGTCGACTCAGCACATCAACGTCCGTGTTCGTTTGCTTATTATCAGACTGCTTATGCACTCGCATATGATTGTGTGCCTGTGATGCCACCTGTGGCAGATGAGTAATACAAACCACCTGGTTAGTGTTGCCAAGCGTACGTAATTGTTGACCGACAATTTCTGCAATACCACCACCAACACCACTATCTACCTCATCAAAAATTAAGGTAGGGATACGAGTTTGTGCTGCAGTAATCATTTGAATAGCTAAACTGATTCGAGCCAGTTCACCACCGGAAGCAACACGGGATAATGTTTTACAGGACTGCCCAGCATTAGCGGTAACAGTGAAGTCAATGCGATCGGTACCATGCACACTACGCTTATCTTTATCGTATTGGCTTATTTCAATAATAAACTGGCCACCGCTCATGCCCAGGGTTTGCATGGCAGTTGTAATTTCTTTGTTCAATTTTTTTGCGAATTTACTTCGGCTACTACTCAGTGCCGTGGCAGAATTTTGATAACTCTGTTCCAGTGTTTTATATTCGTTACGAAGTTCTAGTAACCTTTCATCGGCATGATCAATGTCGCTTAATTCGTTGGAAAGTTGTTGATGTAGTTCTGAAAGTTCAGTCGGCTCAACGTGATGTTTTCTAGCAAGGTCAAGTATGACTTCAAGGCGTTGTTCAACACTTTCAAGTTCATCTGGATTGAGTTCCAGCGTGTCACTGTATGAATTCAATTGGGAAATAGCTTCATCAATTTGTACCAGGCCATCCTGCAACAAATCGACAACAGGATTTAATTTATCATCGACTTCGGCAAGATTTTGAAGTGAAGTGCATACTCGTGACAGGTTCGATTGAATATTGGAATCGTCATTAGCGTAAAGTTCATTCAATGATTGTTGCACTGTGCTGGTTAATTTTTCAGCGTGAGCAAGGCGGGAGTGCTGCTCATTTAATTCCTGGTATTCATTTTTTTCCAGGGCAAGTGCATCGAGTTCCTGTGTTTGAAAGCGTAATAGATCAAGACGATTATTTCTATCGCTGCTGGCCTGTTCTAAATGCTGGAGTTGTTCATCAACCAGTTTTAATTGTACAAAAGCATTGCTGACTGCTTCAATTAGATTGGTATGTCCAGCGTAGTCGTCGAGTAGTTGACGTTGTATCACCGGTTTCATTAAGGATTGATGTTCATGTTGTCCATGTATATCAATCAGCATTTCAGCCAGTTCACGAATAATATTTAAATTAACGGGTGTGCCATTAATGTAAGCGCGTGAGCGTCCGTCTTTTGAAACACGACGACGCAGAATGCATTCATCATCATTATTTAATGCCTGTTCTACCAACCATGAACTAACGGCCTCGTTATTCTGTATATCAAACTCAGCCACAATTTCAGCGTGGTCGGCATCCTGTTTGATACTGTCATTATCGGCGCGATCACCCAACACCAGGCCGAGGGCGCCTAATAGTATTGATTTACCGGCACCGGTCTCGCCAGTGAGCGCTGTCAGGCCGTTCTTAAAATCCAGTTCGAGTGTGTCGATGATGGCGAAGTTGCGAATAGTTAAATGTAAAAGCATGGCTAACTAACGTTTATTCGTTCCAGTGAAGTTTAGCGCGCAGAATATCGAAATTGTTATGTCCCTGGGGGTGTAACAAAGTAATGTTGTGTTGTTTACGTTTAATAGTGATGTGATCACCAATATCAACATCGAATGAAGTCTGTCCATCACAGGTGACCTGCGCGATAGCCTGTTTGGTTTCGCTGATTAAGATATCAACTTCAGAATTAGCGTTGATCACTAATGGCCGACTACTTAGCGTGTGCGGACAAATAGGTACCAGGGTAATGGCATCAAGACTGGCCTGTAAAATAGGGCCACCACTGGAAAGCGCGTAAGCGGTTGAGCCAGTCGGTGTTGAAATAATTAAACCATCAGCGCGCTGATGATTAACAAACTGATCATTGACACGTGTTTCAAATTCAATCATACGTGCAACATCACGCACATGGACAACAACATCGTTGAGAGCATCGCCAGTGAAAATAATTTTATTATCTCGTTTTACATTCGCTTCGAGCAGGAAACGTTCTTCCTTGATATTTTTGCCCGACAAAATATCATCGAGTACGGTATCAATTTCATCGGGGGAAACGTCAGCAAGAAAACCCAGTCGGCCAATGTTGATGCCGATTAAAGGCACATCTTTATCGGCCAGTGAACGTGCCGCATTTAACATAGTGCCATCACCACCGAGTGTAATAACAATATCGCAGCGGTTACCAAGCTCATCGCGTGAAATAATATTGCTTTGTGCGCTAATTAGTCCTTCAACACTTTCATCGAGCAGGATTTCACAATCTTTCTGTTTAAGAAAGTCGAGTAAATGTTCAAGCTTGTCTTTGACCAGCTCGGTGTGTGGTTTAACAATGACCCCAATAATTTTAAACGACATATTGTTTTTCTTTTTCAGGCGATAATAGCCTTACATTATCATGCAAAAATGAATGCGCAATGGTTATTTCAAAGAATCCTTTTTCAGTTGATAGAGTAAATCCAGTGCTTCACGTGGGCTGAGTTCATCAATGTCCATTTCCTGTAAGCGTTCGATGACAGGGTGAGGGCGGTCATTGAACATTTCAAACTGACCGGTATCAGCATGAGTAGCGACACTGTTTTGTTCCAGCTCAACCAGCTTCTTGCGTGCCTGATTGATTACGTTTGCTGGTACCCCAGCCAGTTGAGCCACCTGTAAGCCGTAACTCTGGTTGGCTGGCCCTGGCTTAACACTATGCAGAAAAACAATTTTGTCACCGTGTTCAACAGCGTTGATATGTACATTCGTGATACCGGATAGCTCGTCGGGCAGGGCGGTGAGCTCAAAATAATGGGTAGCAAACAGGCTGTACGATTTATTTTTATTGGCCAGGTGATGCGCACAGGCCCAGGCCAGTGACAGGCCATCAAAAGTGCTGGTGCCACGGCCAATTTCATCCATCAGTACCAGGCTATTTTCAGTGGCATTATTAAGAATATTGGCGGCCTCGGTCATTTCCACCATGAAAGTTGAGCGACCACTGGCTAAATCATCAGATGCGCCGATGCGAGTAAAAATGCGGTCAATAGGGCCAATTTTGGCAGCTTTTGCGGGCACATAACTACCAATACAGGCCAGTAAAACAATCAGCGCAGTCTGGCGCATATAAGTCGATTTACCGCCCATGTTCGGCCCGGTAATAATATTCATGCGTTTGCTATCGCTGAGCCGGGTATCGTTGGCGATAAAACTTGAATCGAGTACACGTTCCACCACGGCATGACGGCCAGCCTCAATGTTAATGCCGGGCGATTCAACCAGTTCAGGGCAACAGTAATCCAGTGTTTCGGCCCGTTCTGCCAGGCAGCTAATACTATCAAGCTGCGACAACCCGCTGGCACATTGTTGCAGGGCTTCAAGCTGCGCCAACAGTGTTTTGAGCACATCTTCGTAGATGGATTTCTCCAGTGCCAAAGAACGTTCGCGCGCACTCAATACCTTGTCTTCGTATTCTTTTAATTCCGCGGTAATAAAACGCTCGGTGGTTTTCAGTGTTTGCCTGCGAACGTATTCTTCGGGCGCGTTTTCAGATTGCAGTCGGCTAATCTCGATGAAGAAACCATGAACCCGGTTGTAGCCCACCTTGAGGGTTTTAATACCTGTTTTTTCACGTTCGCGTACTTCGAGCTGGGCCAGGAAATCATCTGCATTTTTGCTGAGTGCGCGTAATTCATCCAGCTCAGCATTAAAGCCTTCGGCAATGACACCGCCGTCACGAATTAACACCGGTGGATTTTCAATGATCGCGGCAGACAACAGAGCTACGGTGTCGGGGTGTTCGCTAATTTCCGTTGCAAGCTGCGTTAGAAACGGTGCGTGGCAATTGCCCAGTGTTTGTTGTAACTCGGGTAAAACCTGCAGCGAACGGCGTAAGGTATCGAGGTCACGAGGCCGTGCCGAAGCCAGTGCCACACGGCTCATGATGCGTTCAACATCGCCGATGCTGTGTAGCTGTTGTTGCAGGTCGGTAAACAGCCCTGATTGAATCAACTCACCGATAGCCAGGTGCCGTTGTTGCAAAATGCCCGTATCACGCAGGGGATTGTGTAGCCAGCGGCGTAAACAACGGCTACCCATGGCGGTGGTGGTGCGGTCGATCACCGAAGACAGGGTGTTATCCGTACCGCCTGATAAATTGGTTTCGATTTCTAAATTGCGCCGGCTGGCGGCATCCAGGATTACTGAATTATCGGTGCATTCAACGTGCAGGCCAGTGATGTGTGGCAAGGCTGAACGTTGTGTATTTTGCACATACTGCATCAAACAGCCTGCGGCCATAATCGCGGCATTCAAATCATCACAGCCATAACCACTCAAATCTCGGGTGCCAAATTGCTCATTGAGTACACGTTGCGCCGAATCCACTTCAAACCACCACGGTGGTTGTTGATGAATGGCTATTTTCCGGTTGAGCTGCTGGTCAATGTTATTGAGATATTGGGCTTCTTCAGAGAACAGCAATTCGGCAGGATTCAGGCGTTCCAGCTCGGCATGAAGGTGTTCCAGTGAATCCAGTTCCAGCACATGAAAACGCCCCGTGGTGACATCCAGTGCGGCCACACCGTAGCGATCATCATGATGATGCACCGACACCAGCAGGTTGTCTCGGCGTTCATCCAGTAGTGATTCATCGGTAACCGTCCCCGGTGTCACAATGCGCATGACCTCACGCTCAACCGGCCCTTTATTCGCGCCGGGTTCACTAGTCTGTTCGCAAATTGCCACCGATTCACCCTGGTTAATCAGGCGTGCCAGATAGTTATCCGCAGAGTGGTAGGGGACACCGCACATAGGGATAGGCTGGCCGCCAGAATGGCCACGAGCGGTGAGGGTAATATCCAGTAATTTCGCGGCCTTGCGGGCATCGTCGAAGAACATCTCGTAAAAATCGCCCATCCGGTAAAACATCAATGTATTAGGGTGGTCGGCCTTGAGACGCAGGTATTGCTGCATCATCGGCGTATGCTTGACCGTTTTTTCGGTGTTTTCGGTCATATTATTATCGGTGGATAGGGTGGATTCCATTGGGGGATTCTACTAGATGTAGGGGCATATCGCATACGCCCTTTTATGCCAAATTAACCTGTATTTTCGTTAATACACTCTTATGAGTGCATAGTAATAATTCCTGTCATTCCGACAGAGTGAAGCGACGAGGAATCTCGTTTTTATAACCACCGTAGTAATACATAACTTCAGTGGTAGTGGGTATTCGCACCCACGGGCGAGCTACTTTTTCTCTACAGCAAGAAAAAGTAGCCAAAAAGTGCCGCCCCAAGCAGTTTGCCCCCAGAAAATCACTGGGGGTTCCCGAGGCTTTCAGCTTTGCCAACGGGTCGGTTCAACTCGCGTCCTGCTCGACGAACCTCAAAATTCATCCATGAATTTTGACCCTACCAAAGCCAAAAGCCTCGGCAAACTGATAGGGGTGTTAAAAACGCTTGTTCACATTAGAAGCATGCTGTGTTAAAAATCAACACAGCACTAAAGCATCTGCTCAATGAAAAAGAGTTAGTAGAGGTACAACATAATGAGTGAAACTATTTTAGAAGTCGTGCAGGAAACTGCAGAAGGCTTGCATAAAGCAGGTTTGATGGATGTAAAAACCATGCGTCAGATTGAATCATTATGCCTGCCAGCAATTAAAGAATATAGTGCTAATCAAATCAAAAGCCTACGCTTAAAAAATAAAGCTAGTCAGCGAGTTTTTGCAGCTTATTTTAATATTAGTCCATCAACAATACAGAAATGGGAAGCAGGTCAAAAGCGACCTAATGGTGCTTCATTGAAGTTGTTAAATATGGTTGAGCAAGGTGGGTTGGAGGTTTTGGGTTGATGTTTGTGGTTAGATAGCAAAAGGTGTCTTATCTAACTACCAGTAGTAATCGAAATTTCAATCTTCTGGCCTAGGACTGCGGCAAATTTTTCTAATGTTGAAAGCTTGATGTCCTCTGCATGATTTTCAATGCGTGATATGGCTGATTTTTTAGTATTCAATTTCTTGGCAATTTCTTCCTGGGTCAAACCCGATGCTTCACGAGCCTGTCTAAGAAGGGCACCAATTTTGAAAGCCTGATAGCCCTTATCAAAATTTTCATCGAATTCAGTATCGCTAGCTTTTCGATTGCTGATATATTTTTTTAGGTCGCTCATTTTTGTCATTATTTAATAAGATAAAAAAATGGCACTGATCTTTCAATCAGTGCCATTCTTGTTCTTTTGTTATAAAAACGATTAGATTGATTTTCGTTTTGCCATTCCAATCAAACCCAAAAGACCGGAGCCAAATAGCCATACTGCGGCTGGAACGGGCACAGCCGACACTGAAGTCACATGCATACTATTACCACTACCAATATCTAAAAGTCCTACAATGCCTATGAATGGACCATCTACAAAGCCCGCGCTGTTCAGGGTAGCTGCCATGGGAGCGGGGCCTTGCTCATTAAAAGGGTCTAGCTGTAGTGAATCAGAATAGGGAGTGACACTACCTATGTCTGTTAAGTATGTATCTCCAGCATCATAGACACCGGAATTATTGTTGTCGTGATAAAGGTCGGTTCCGCTAAGTACGTCACCCGCTTGCAGACCATAATCAATGGCATTGAAAAGACCTGTGGCATCCCATTGGATAGATAGTGCCATGTTAAGGTTGTTATTCCAGTCAACCATGACTGTACCATTGATTAAGTTTGTACCTGTCTGGTGTGTCATAGTTATATCGTGAAATGTCGCAGGCGCACCCATATAAAAATCATCCATTATGATTGACATACCGCTGCTACCAATTCCTGATACTGTATCGTATTCCAGTGAAGCGGCGATAGGTGTGTATGCAGGGCCAACAATGCTAGTACCAGTGGGATCTGTGACAACAAGCCTCCCAGTAAAATCAAAGGTAATAATGCTTGCTTGAGAGATTGCAGGCAGTAAATATATGCTTGCTGCAAAAATAAGTTTTTTATGGTTAATGTTCATGATTGATTCCTTTTTTATTTAATCATTTTTATGGTAATGCAGGGTTGAGTCCAAAACTTTGCAAAATTCATGCCTTAAATATAAAGGTAATTATTAATCAATTGCTTACTAGCGTATTAGTGTTTTATTAATATCAAAGTGTAAAGAATTCTGTATAAAAGATTAGATTTAAGTTTTAAATAGTTGAATTTATTTACAGTTTTTTAATGAAAAAACTTAAAAATTATTACACCAAAAAAAGAGGGGAAGCTTCTAACTTTGCCAACGTGTCGGTCTTACTCGCACTAATTTTGCAGGAGCAAAATTGAACAGCCGTTTTGTGGCTGGCCCGTAGGGCAAAATACAGGGAGGTATTTTGTAATCCCGCTCGCAGGCCTAAATTTGCCGTCCATGGCAAATTTCCCCTACCAAAGCCACATGGCTCGGCAAGGTGTGAGGGGGGTAAGTCACAAACAAAAGCAAGATCAAAAGCGGAATCATCCTTGCTATCTTCAAGGTATTCGCGTAAAAAATAACTTCATATTTAAAATAGCACAGGGTTATTAGGGAAGGTGCGAGATTGGATTGTTTCTATAAATTACCTGTTTTTCAAGAGATAGACAGAAATCTACCTATCCCTAAAAAACCGGTCTTCTGTCTAATACACTGTTTACCATGGAGAAAGGAAATTCAATGAAAACAAGTCTACTCACTACTATCGCTGTGATTACTGCATTTATTGCATCTCCAGCATTCTCTGAAATTTTATTCGATATAGATTTTTCAGAGCCTTTACATACTAATGGCCAGCCCATAACTATCGACAGCTCAATCAATACACCATCAAGCCAATTTTTTGGATCAACTGAAATGATTGTTGGTTATGCTGGGCTTGCTGACAATTGGGCTATTTTCAATCAAAGTGACTGCTCACAATACGATCAAGTCTGGTTAACCCTTCCTTATGGGTTAAATGAGGTTTATTTCGAAGCTGACATCTACCCACAAAATCTTAATTTGAGTGACAATAACTTTGCTATATTCACTGATAGCAGCGACTATGCATCCAGAACAATTTCTTTCCATGGCTTGGGTAACTTAAATGTTAATAATTCAGGTAGCATTGTCATAGGAAATTTTAGCGACGACAAACTTTACCACCTTAAGTTACATGCTAGTGCAACTTATGACATATTTACAGTCGAAGTCAATGGAGCAGAGCTTTACTCAAGTACGTTAGGAAGTAGTGATATAACTGCTTTTAGATTGTCGATGGGACCATGGACAGCTGCAGCTACAGATTGCACCAGCCCAGTAGCTGCGGTTTCGAATATTGTAGTTTATGAAATACCAGAAGACCTACTCTCAGCAGAGTCTCAATCAGGAAGTTCCTCTATTACACTACTTTACCTTTTCGTCTTTTTAGAAATATTTAGATTTGTATCTAAAAATCGTAGTTACATAGTATGAGCCTAGGTAGGTTATGTGTCAGAGATATTGGATCACAAAAAAACCGGGGAAGTCCAGAGAGCAATTCTTTATAATATACTAATTTATTTTTTAGGTATGATTAGCAAAGCGTAATTGTACGCATGTTTTATAAAAAAGCGCTTTTGATTTTTATCCCCTATCAGTTTGCCGAGGCTTTTGGCTTTGGTAGGGTTAATTCGCCAGGGACTGTGAGTTAAGCGGGGCGAATTTACAAAATACGTCCATGTATTTTGCCCTACGGGTCAGCCATAAAACGGCTGCTCAAATTTGTTCCTGACAAATTTAGTCTTTGGTGTCTTTCTTTTTTCGTAAAAGAAAGACACACGCGCCAGCAAGCGCGGAAAAGTCAGTTATGGTTGGCACGACAAATCAGTAAACATATAGAAATGAAAAATGAAAACAAAACCATGAAAAACTTAATGGGTCAGAGCCCTTTAATGTTTATATATGCAGTTCAAAATATAATATGAAGTTAATTTTCACTTGTATAATTATGATTTTGCTTGTAGGTTGCGCGACATTTAAAACAGGTTTGCAAAACGATGCGGGTAATTTTGAAATATGCCATGAATATGATATTGGGTTATTCGATATTATAAAGGCAAAGTTATTACATGATGCCTGTGTAAGATTGCTAGTTAAAGATGGATATCATGTTGTAAAATTTACTAAAGAAAATGAAATAAAATATTATTTAGAAAAGAATAGTAAATAGACTTTCTGATTTAAAAAAACCGGATCAGAGAGCAATTCTTTCTAATATGCTAATTTAGTTTTTAGGTATGATTAGCAAAGCGTTTTTGATCTTTAGTCCCCTATCAGTTTGCCGAGGCTTTTGGCTTTGGTAGGGTCAAAATTCATGGATGAATTTTGAGGTTCGTCGAGCAGGACGCGAGTTGAACCGACCCGTTGGCAAAGTCAAAAGCCTCGGGAACCCGTAGGGCAAATTGCTTGGGGCGAACTTTTTGGGTTACGTTTTTGTTTCGTTACAAAAAGGTAACGTGCCCCAGCAAGGGCGCAATCAAATGTAATGGTTGGCACGACAAATCAGTAAACATATAGAAGTAAAAAACAAAACCATGAAACACATATTTGATTTTTGTTGCAATACGCTCTGTGTGAAACAGTCAAGTTATACAGAATGTTAGGTTTATAATCTGTAAATCAGATATTATGGATAAATTAATAACAAAACTTAAATGTATTTTATTATCGTCCTGGAATGGAAATATAAAATTATGGCAGGCATTTTGGCTTGTTAATATATTAGGCAACTCCTTAACAGTATTGGCAGCTATTACAATAGTATATGCTTTATATTTTTTACTGGGGTTAAAGATACCATTGTTTTTTTATGGTGTGCCTCTATCTATATATGCCGCGTTTTCAGCTGTAACTTTATGGCGTTGCTCATCAAAAACTATAGGTTCATTTAGAGGTGCTTTAATTAAGTTATATGTAATTATGTTCTCAATATACATGTTTCCAGTTGTATTAAGTTTCTTTGGTGCAATCAAAAACTAACAAGTTAATTAAGTTCACCAAAAAAGAACGTGGGCAGTACGCTGCGCACAAAATGTGCTGTATCCCTTATTTCAGCCTTTATGAACAGAAAAAAAGAACGATTTATGAAACACATTAATTTAAATTTAAAATGGTTGTTAGGTAATAGAATAAGAAATTCTGGGCTAATAATCCTCTGTTTCTTTCCGACTGCCAGTCATGCGTACGTTAATATTGATATGTCGTATACATTCACGATATGGGTAGTTGGACTAATGTTTGGAGCTCTTATTTCTGTTCTAATAGCATCAGAGCGTGACTTCAATACTGGTAAGATAGTTAAAGTAAGAATTGGTAAGTTTTTAATATCATTTTTTTGGTTTTTTATATCGGTATTTTTTTTAGGGTTGTTCGGTCTGAATTAAAGAAAAATCTGTGTTCTGACCTTGTTTGTCCTTTTCGTAAAGAAGGCACATACTCAAGCAAGTGCGGAACATAAGTTATGGTTGGCACGACAAATCAGTAAACATATAAAAGTAAAAAAACAAAACCATGAAACACATCCACAAATATTACTCCCCAAATAACCTATACAACAAAATCATCGATGGTCTCAATGAAATTGGAAAAGATTTATCCAAAGTCACACTCGATGATCTCCAGCCCGTAGATGAATTTCATATCCGCGGTGATGTTGCAACCAAAGAACTGATTAAACTTTCTAATTTTACATCTGATATGCATATTCTTGATGTTGGTTGTGGTGTGGGTGGTTCGACACGTCGTTTGTCGCAGGAAACGGGTTGTTGTGTGACTGGTATTGATTTGAGTGATGAGTATATTGATGTTGCAGAAAGATTGACGCAATTACTTAATATGCAGGAGCGGGTAAAGTTTCATGCTGGCAGTGCGCTTGATTTGCCGTTTGATGATAATGTTTTTGATGGTGTCTGGTCGATTCAGATGAACATGAATGTTGAGGATAAACTGGGTTGGCTAAAGGAAGTGTATCGGGTACTCAAACCTGGTGGGCGTGCTGTTTTGTATGAGGTGTGTGGTCATAAAAATACGCCGGTTTATTTTCCTGTGCCGTGGGCGCAGGACAGTTCCATGAGTTTTCTGTTATCGCCAGAATCATTCCGTGATGTTATAAACTCCGCCGGTTTTGATATTGAAGTCTGGAATGACAAAACAGATCTCGCGCAAAAAGCTTTTTCACAGATGACAGAACCTAAGGGTGAACCGGATCTTCCGGAGCTGGGCGTACATCTACTGGTTGGCAATGATATTCTGACCAAGGCCTATAACCTGCACCGAAATCTTGATGAAGAGCGAGTTAGCCTGATTGAAACTGTTGCGGTTAAATCGTAAAGAACCGGGTAATAATTAATTTTTATGAAAAGTCATTTCTACGCTTACATTAGCAAAATCCGTTGGCTGCAACGCTGGGGTTTAAAACGTAATACCATTTCCGAAAATGTGATGGAGCACAGTTGGGAAGTGGCGACGATTTCACATGCGTTGGCCCTGATTCGGAATCGTTATTTTGAGGGTGATCTTGATGTGAATGCGATTGTGGTAGCGGCGCTATATCATGATTGCAGCGAGGTGATTACTGGTGACATGCCTTCGCCGATTAAGTATCACTCGACAGAAATTACCCAGGCTTATAAATCGATTGAAAGAAAGGCGGAGTATGAGCTTTTAAACTTATTACCAGAGGAGCTTCAGGCTGATTATAAGCCGGTCTTGATTGAGGAGCTTCTTCCGCCAGAGCAAAAGGCCATCATTAAAGCAGCGGATACTATTGCGGCTTATTTAAAATGCCAGATGGAAGTTGATGCTGGTAATACCGAATTCTCCATAGCAATTGAAGATATTAAGAGCAAGCTTGATGCGATTGAGTTACCCGAGGTGGCTTATTTCCTGGAGCTGTATGCACCCAGTTACACTTTAACTTTGGATGAGCTTTTAGGTTAGAGGGTGTGTCGGGTTACGCTATCGCTAACACGACCTACAAGGAATGTGCGTAGGTCGGTGTTAGGTGTTTTTTTACCGTAACCCGACAGATTTTGAAATGATGGGAGGGTGTGTCGTGTTACGCTATCGCTAACACGACCTACAAGGAATGTGCGTAGGTCGGTGTTAGGTGTTTTTTACCGTAACCCGACAGATTTTTGAAATGATGGGAGGGTGTGTCGGGTTACGCTGCGCTAACACGACCTACAAGGAATGTGCGTAGGTCGGTGTTAGGTGTTTTTTTACCGTAACCCGACAGATTTTTGAAATGATGGGAGGGTGTGTCGGGTTACGCTATCGCTAACACGACCTACGAGAAATGTATGTGGTTTGGCGTTTTTTGCCATAACCCGACAATATCATAAAGCAAGGAAGCTAATGAAATATAAAAGATTATTAATACCCGGAGCAAGTTGTTTTTTTACCGTGGTAACACATAGCCGTCGTCCAATATTAAAAAAAGAGCAATCTATAACGACTTTGAAAAAGGCTTTTCAATCGGTGCGTGCAAAATATCCTTTTCAAATTAATGCCATGGTTGTATTGCCAGATCATATTCATTGTATTTGGACTTTGCCCAAAGATGATACCGACTATGCTACGCGCTGGCGTTTAATTAAAACGTGGTTTACAAAACATTGTGATGTTGAGTTTCGCGTTGATCAAGATGATTCAAGAAAATCCAGGAATGAACAGGCAATATGGCAACATCGTTATTGGGAGCATGTTATTCGTGATGAAACAGATTTAGAAAATCATATTGCTTATATCCATTACAATCCGGTGAAACATGGTTATGTAAAATCTGTAAAAGATTGGCCGTATAGTACTTTTCATCGTTATGTGGGCAAGGGATTGCTTGATCTAGATTGGGGGGCAGGTGAGATGGATTTTTTGGATGTTGGTAAAGAATAGCCGTGCCACCCTACAAAAGTATTTGTTATATGTATCAACCAATTCAACATGTCTATATAATCTGCGTATCTTTACGTACAAAATAACAACCATCCTTAAATATCCACATTTAAAGTCGATTAATTATGGAAGTCATTGAAAAACTACTGACGCTGATTCAATACTGGTTTGATCGTTTCACCACAATGCAGGGCGGTATTCAGCTGATGACTGTTATTGGTTGTGGTGCCTTGGCTGCTCTCACTCACAATAAATGGCAGTTATTTATTACTCGACTGCTTGGTGATCTGGAGAAACAAAATTTTATCCAGTTTATGCTGCGCAGCTCAAATCGAATTGCTTTTCCGATGAGTATGCTGGTCTACCTTCTGGTGACCCGATTTATTATTGAACAATTTGGTATTAATGTCGCTGTTCTTGATGTGTTTACACCATTGTTGCTATCAATGGCTGCAATCACGTTGACCATTTACATATTACGTAGCGCGTTTTCACCTAGTGCTGCTTTGCGTGCATGGGAAGGGGTTATCAGTTTATCTATCTGGGTGATGGTAGCGCTTCACTTAATTGGCTGGTTGCCCGATATTATTAAAGGTCTCGATGATCTGGCCATTAATTTTGGTGACTCACATTTTTCATTGTTATCAATACTGCAATTGCTCACTGCGGTTATATTTTTTGTTGTTTTAGCTAACTGGTTAACTCGTTTTATTGAAGCGCGTACACGCCGTTCACCGCATATCAATCCCAGTATGCAGGTGATGTTAATTAAAATTAGCAAGTTTTCGATTTATGGTCTGGCTTTTCTGTTCGCACTAAAATCTGTAGGTATCAACCTGACCACCTTCGCTGTATTCTCTGGTGCCATTGGTGTTGGTATTGGTTTTGGTCTGCAAAAGATTTTTAGTAATTTTATCAGTGGCTTCATATTACTGTTCGACCGTTCCATTAAACCTGGTGATGTAATTACCGTGGGTGAACGTTTTGGCTGGGTGCAAAGCCTGCATGCTCGCTATGTTGTGGTAAAAGATCGTGATGGTGTTGAAACGCTGATACCTAATGAAAACCTGATTACCTCTGAAGTGACCAACTGGAGTTATAGCGACCGCGCTGTACGTCAGCGCATACCTGTGCAAATTAGTTACAATAATGACCCAGAAACTGCTATGAATCTTTTAATGGAAGCCGCGGAAGATAAAGCTCGTGTGCTTAAATCACCCGAGCCTGCGGTACGTTTGATTGGTTTTGGCGATAATGGAATTAACCTTGAGTTGCGTGTCTGGATTAATGATCCAGAATCTGGCATTGCTAGTGTGGTGTCAGATATTAATTTGTCTATCTGGAAAAAATTCAAAGAAAATAATATTTCTATTCCATTTCCACAACATGATGTTCACATTATTCCAAACGATTAATGCTTAAAATAACTTTGATTGCTTATTAACAAATTAGACAAAAAGAATATATACGGCAAGGCTGTCAGTTCCAGATTCTTCGTTCCTCAGAATGACATAAAATAATGAGAGTATTCTTTTTATGTGACTGGATAATAAGTTTTTTTTGGGTCGGTAGTTGAGCAGTGAATGCTCTTTTAGGCTGGCACGAACAATGCAGAAACTAATACGGTTAACTCAATAAGTTCAATCATTGCTCCGGCTGTATCACCAGTAATACCACCAATCCTTTTTTTCATTAGTGAACGTAATAGTAGAAATACAGTGCTGATGGCAATGAGTATGATGATTCCTTTTAAGTTCATTAGAAAAACACAGGCAGCGGTCAATATTAAAATTAATATCCAGCCAATCATATGAGAATTATGTTTGGCCAATGCTTCACCCAGGCCGCCGGGTCTAACGTAGCTGGTGGTTTGAAATAGTAATAACATGATGCCGCGCGCAAGCAGTGGTGCGAATAATAAAACCAGCCATTCATTATTTTCAATAATGGATTGCAGGGCAGTAAACTTGGTTAATAAGACCAGGATAAGAATGACAATGGCTGCGGGACCACTAGTTGGGTCTTTCATTATTGCCAGCGTTTTTTCTTTGCTGCCGTAACCGCCCAGCCAGGCATCGGCACTGTCGGCAAGGCCGTCTAAATGTAATGCGCCGCTGATGAGTATCCAGAAGCTGAGCAGAAGTGCAGCGTGAAGACTGTTAGAAATACTGCCAGCAATATTGTTGAGTAAAAAGCTAAAGCCAATTAGCAGGCCGCCTATTATAAGTCCAACCAGGGGATACCAGGCCAGTGAGTGTCCTATTTCCTGTTCCTTGATTTCGTTTAACTGCGGCGTGGGCAAGCGAGTCAAAAATTGCAGGGCGATGATAAATGAACGTAGCACTTATAGTGTTCCTGCATGAAAGATGAGGCTGCAATGATCTGCTTCACCCTGTGTATGATAAATTTTAATTCGGCTGATACCTGCTAGCGGTATATCTAACCGTAGCAGTGCATGTTCAGGTATTTCAAGAATGTGTGCGATGATAATTCGTATTGCGCCACCGTGTGTAATTAGCAATACATGTTGGCCTGTTTGTTTTTCGATTAAATCTTGCCATGCATTTAATATGCGATTTTTAAAATCAGAAAGTGGTTCAGAGTTATCGGGTGCAAACTGATCTGGATCCTGCCAGAAGTTTATTAATGCATCTGGATCCTGCTCTGAAATTTCTTCAGCGGTTTTTCCTTCCCAGTCGCCAAAGTGCATCTCCTGAAAATTTTTGTCGGTAGAATAATGGAGTTGTTTTTTATCTGACCAGAATTTCGCAAATTTTGCGCAGCGTTGTAGTGGTGAGCTGATAATTTGTGTCCAGTCATTACCAGCTTCAAGTGCCTGTTGCATTTGTTGCCAGCCCAATTTACTCACCGGATCATCGGTGCTGCCACGAAAACGATGGCCGCCCTCAACTTCACCATGACGCATGAGATCAATGGTCGTGGTTTTAGTCATCCTTGTTTGAAACTCCAGCTTCAGCAAAGGTGGCCATATTATTGTGTAAGGCGCAGGCCATTTGTAATAAGGGCACGGCTGTTGCCGCGCCACTGGCTTCGCCCAGTCGCATGCCCATGTTTAATAATGGTGTGGCATTAAGCGCCTTCATAATATGAATATGCCCGGGTTCGGCTGAAGCGTGCGCGTAGAAAAACCAGTCGCTACAACGTGGGCAAAGATGGCTGGCGACTAAAGCTGCAACGGAACTGATGAAGCCATCAATGAGTACAGGTTTTCCTGATTGTGCGCAGCTGATATAACTGCCGACTAGTGCTGCAATTTCAAAGCCGCCCAGACAGCGTAATATTTCCAGCGCTGAACCTGCCTGTTGATGCAGTTGCAGGGCTTTACCTATTATTTCAGCTTTGCGCTTGACGCCCGATTGATCAAGTCCGGTGCCGGGGCCAACCAGGTCACTGACCGGAAGTTTTAATAAGGCACAGGCGATTGCTGAGGCTGAGCTGGTGTTAGCAATGCCCATCTCTCCACCGATAAATAAATCAGCAGATTCTGCACGCTGTGCTGCCTGTCTACCCGCATTGAGTGCCAGGCCAAGTTGTTCTTCACTCATGGCGGCCTGTTGTGAAAAATCAGCGGTGCTATTTGCAATGCGTTGATCCAGTACGCCGGGCAGGGAGCCAGGGTCGAAGACGGTACCAAGATTGATGACTTCAAGTTTAGCGTCAAGTTGTTTGGCTAATACACTAATGGCAGCACCACCACGGGAAAAGTTTTTCACCATCTCGGTAGTGACTGCCTGTGGAAAGGCGGAGACTCCGCTGGTAGCTATGCCGTGGTCAGCAGCAAAAATACTGATATGAACATTATTGAGTTCGGGTTTTAGCTGGCCTTGCATGGCGGCCAGTTGCACGGCGATAGATTCCAGCTCACCCAAAGCACCGGGAGGTTTGGTTAATTCTGCCTGCCGGTCGAGTGCCTGTTGCCTGAATTGCTCATCGAGTTTTGCGGCTTTGGAATTAAGCCAGTCAGTGGTTGGTTTCAAAATAAATCTCCTTTTAATACATGTGGAAGGCCAGCGACGCTAAGAATGACACGGTCGCAATGTTGTGCAAGTTGCTGATGTAATAAACCTGCCTCATCGCAATAGCGACGACTGAGTTCACCCATAGGAACAACACCCAAACCAGTTTCGTTGCTCACAAAAATCAACTGCCCGGGTAATGTTGCGATGGTATTAATAAAAGCATCTCGTTGTGTTTTAAATAATGTGTTGTCTTCGTTCAGCAATAAATTGGTCAGCCAGAGCGTTAAACAATCCACAAGCAGGCAGTGATCAGTTTTGGCGTGCTGTTGTAATGCATCAGCCAGCATTAAAGGTTCTTCAATTAGCTGCCAGTTGGTGGGACGCTGTTGTTGGTGTTTTTTTATTCGTTGTTGCATTTCACCATCGCCCGCGCTGGCAGTGGCGATATAAATCACTTCAAGGCCAGTGTCCAAAGCCTGTTGCTCCGCCATTTTGCTTTTACCTGAACGAACACCACCGAGTATGAGTTGCTTCATGAGTACTGCCTTTTACCGGCGGTGAGATCAAGCTTGAGTAACTGCTGAATTGATGTCATATCCAGATGTTGTTCAATGGCATCGGCGAGACGATTAATATCATCTTCACGACGCTGTTGATAATCTTCGTTTTGAATGTTTTTGAGTCCTGCCCAATCGAGCAACCATCGGCAGGCTGTGCTGGATTCAAACAGGCCGTGCAGATAAGTGCCGATAATTTTTTTATCAGCAGAGATCGCGCCATCACAATGTGTTTCTAATTGTACAAATGGCTGTTCCAAACCTGCGCCACTTGATATGCCGGCATGAATTTCGTAGCCAGAAATTTCTGCGTTAGTATTTACTATTTTTCCATAAACATTATGCAGCTGTTTGTTTTTTTCGAGTGTGGTTTCTATGTCGAGTAAAGCCAGACCTGCAGTTGTGGTATTTTTTGATTCTATTTTTAGTGGATCGTGAATTACCTTGCCAAGCATCTGGAAACCACCACAAATGCCGAGCACACGGCCACCATAACGACAGTGCTTATTAATCGCTTCGTGCCAGCCGTGTTGACGTAACCAGCTGAGATCAGCGTGTACGCTTTTACTACCGGGAAGAATAATTAAATCGGCGGCAGGAATATTTTCTCCGGCTTGAATAAAACTTAAATTAACCTGGGGATGTAAATTAAGCGGATCAAAGTCGGTATGATTACTAAGGCGAGGTAATGCAGGAATAACAATATTCAGTGCATTATCATCGCGGGCAATACTATTTTGACGAGATAGACTGTCTTCACCTTCAAGGTGTAAGCCGTGCAAATATGGAAGTACGCCGGTGACCGTTGTCTCAGTTTTTTCTTGCAGCCAGTCAATGCCCGATTGCAAAAGTGCAGGGTCGCCACGAAAGCGATTAATTACCATGCCTTTAACGCGTTGGCGTTCGCTGTTGCTCAATAAATCCAGTGTGCCGACGAGGTGGGCAAAAACGCCACCGCGATCGATATCTGCAATGAGTAACACGGGTGCATCAATAGCTTCGGCAAAACCCATGTTGGCGATGTCTTTTTCACGCAGGTTAATTTCTGCGGGACTGCCAGCACCTTCGACCAGAACCACGTCATAATTTTCCTGTAAGCGATGATAGGACTCGAGCACCGCCTGTTTCGCTATCGACTTGTAGTTATGATAACTGCGTGCATCCATATTGCCGATGGCATGGCCTTGCACAATGACCTGCGAGCCAGTGTCGGTATTTGGTTTGAGTAAAATCGGATTCATGTCGGTGTGTGCTTCAATACCAGCAGCCAGTGCCTGTAGTGCCTGTGCGCGACCGATTTCACCGCCATCGATAGTGACTGCAGAATTGAGTGCCATGTTCTGTGGTTTGAATGGGGCAACACGTAAACCTCGCCTGGCCAGGATGCGACAAAGCCCGGTGACCAGTGCGCTCTTGCCGGCATCGGAAGTAGTGCCCTGTATCATTAATACGCTCATTGTTGAGCCTCGCACGAGGTTTTATTATCAATAGCTAAAGACGATAAAGCCCGTTCAAGTCGTGACCATTGTTGCTCACTGGCGGGTAGGCCAAAGCGAAGACTGGCAGGTTGTTCAAACAGGCGCGTAAGAATTCCCTGTTGGGCAAGCTGTTCGTGAATGACGCAGGCCCTGTTTGTTTTTATCCAGTGGAAAAGCGAGCTGCCACCACTGGGTTGAAGATTATTTTCACTGAGTAATTGCTGTAATCGCTGCCCCTGAATTTTGAGTTGCTGGCGGGTATTTGTCTGCCATGGGGTATCGCGCAGTGCCAGTTTTGCAATACAACGTGAAGGCCCGCTAACGGGCCAGGGACCGAGTAAATCTGCCAGTTGTGTTAGTAAGTTTTGTTGTGCAAAAACAAAACCAACTCGTGCACCGGCGAGACCAAAAAATTTACCCAGTGAACGCAACACAATTAAACCCTGCTGTTGTGTATGAGCAACCAGACTGTGCTGCGGTGTGCAGTCGATAAAGGCTTCATCAATAATTAACCAGCCGCCACGTTGCTGTAATCGTTTGTGCCAGCTTAAACATTGTTCAACACTAAAAGTTTCGCCGCCCGGATTGTTGGGGTTAATCAGCAGCACGACATCATGGCCATCAATAGCATGATCTATTTCTGTCGCTGATAACGCCGTTACTACAAAGCCATTGGATTGCCAGGCATGTGCGTGTTCAGCATAAGCAGGCTCGAGTATGGCGATGCGTGATGTCGTTTGACGTAATCGAGGCAAAGCCTGAATGGCGGCCTGTGACCCGGCCACTACTAATAATTGATCAGCACCATAATAATGACGCGCAGCTTTTATCAGGCCATCATTTTCATCAGGCAGTCGAGACCAGGCATCAATGGGCACCATGTTGACTGGCCAGGGGTTTGGATTAATGCCCGTGGAGAGATCAAGCCATTGATCGACAGGAATATTGTAGCGGTGTGCAGCCTGAATTAATTTTCCACCATGCTCAAGCAAGACTAAATCCTCCAGCAATAAGCATGGCAATGCAGAGCCAGAGATAAATACCGCGCTGAACTAATTGCGTGCTCTGCAAAATATCGTTGGCGAGTGGTGCTTCACCGCAGCCGAGTATGGGACAGTTTTCTAATTGCCCGTGGTAAACCGTTGGTCCACCCAGTTGAAGTGCCAGTGCGCCGGCGCCGGATGACATTACCGGGCCACCGTTTGGACTTTTGCAGGCTGCAGCCTGTGTGCGCCAGCATTGTAATGCGTTTTGAAACTGACCGAGGCTGGCGTAGGTGAGGGCGGTGAGCCGTGCTGGAATATAATTTAACAGGTCATCTAATCGTGCCGCCGCCCAGCCAAAATGTTGATAACGGGGAGTTCGATAACCCCACATGGCATCCAGTGTATTACTCAAACGATACAACACCACAGCAGGTGCGCCACCAATAACAAACCAGAACAAAGGCGCAAAAATGGCATCGTTACCATTTTCTAAAGTGGACTCAATCGCCGCACGTGCCATTTCTGTTTCGTTCATATTGTCGGTATCACGGCTGACAATATGACTGGTAAAAATACGGGCATCATTACTATTATTGGATAGCAGGGCATTGGCAATGCGTTGTGCATGTTCAATCAGGCTGCGTGCGCCGATGGCGAAATAAAGTAATAGTGTTTCAAAAATAAAATAGCTGTTGTAGTGATATGAAATATACGCAGTGATGGCAACCAGGGGAGTAATTAACAGGCAGAGTGAGGCTAGTCCGCGAAGTTTTAGTCCCATCGCAGTCATTGTTTTATCGTTGGCTTTTATTTCAACAGCCGCAGCTAAATTGCCAAAGCCCACCAGCGGGTGCCAGCGTGATGCTTCACCGAATAAACGATCTAAAATCAGGGCGGCAATCAGGCTAAGTGCAATAGTCATCGTTCTGTATTTTTAGTTGCTGTGCATGTATTTTTAATGACAAGTTTTAACTCACTTTTTCCAGTTCATTCATTGTGGTTAGTGTCATCCAGTCCTGTTCAAAAGATTTGATGGCTTTAGAATTAAAAGCACCATCTTCACGAACCAGTGATAGATTAAAAATGCTTTCATTTTTTTCATCGGTAAAATGCACACTGCAAAGTTTGTCTGCTCGTCGAACAAACCAGGCTCGTTGAATGCGTGGCCAGTTAACGTGCAGGTGGACGTGTTCGTTTTCAATGTTTAACCAGTCGCCACGTAGTGCAAAGTCATTTGCGTTGACCATGAGTTCGGCAACGGCACCGGCTTCACTACGAACCACGGCGCGTAGCAAGCCCCATTGTTTAGCTGCATCAATAACGCTTTGTGCTTCCTGCTGTACCAGGGCTGCACTGTATTCGCCGGCGTTATCATCATTGTTGGCTTCACTGATGGCTGAGATGATTTCACCAGCGGCACAATCGAAATGCAGAGCAGCATCGCGTAATGAAATTTTATCGCTGGAACGCAGAAATTCACGTACGCAGGCTTTCCAGCCCAGCAAGCCCATGCTCAGTGAACGACCACGTTTTTCACCTTCGATGGCATCACCGGTGATGTCCTGATATTTATTAGCGTAACCACGAGGGGTGATCATTAATCCTGCTTCTTCATAGGTGCTGCTGTTACCAATGAGTACCGTGGTCAGCATGCCGATGTTGCATTCTTTCATTTCGTCGAGCCTGACCATTTGAATATTCTGTGCTTCACGATAGGCTGATTTAACAATGGCAACCGGGGTATCGGGTTTGCGGTATTGCAATAAAATGCGTTGGGCTTCAACAATTTGTTGTTTGCGTCGACCGCTTTTTGGATTGTATAAAGCGACTACAAAATCGCTACGACCGGCGGCATCGATGCGTCGGGCAATGGTCGGCCATGGCGTTAATAAATCAGACAGTGAAATTGAACAAAAGTCATGGGTGAGCGGTGCGCCCACTAAAGAAGCGCAGGCAGATAGAGCCGTGCTGCCTGGAATGATTTCGACTTCGATGCCGCAACCGGGTTTCCAGCCTGATTTTAATAATACTTCATAGGTGGGGCCGGCCATGCCATAAACACCAATATCACCAGATGAAATAAGCGCCACGGTCTTGCCGAGTTTGGCCTGGTCATAAGCTTCAATGCAGCGATCGATTTCTTCGGTCATGCCTTTGCGTACCACTTCTTTATCATCAAGCAGGTGCTTCACCAGTTTGATGTAAGTGGAATAACCAATTACAACGTCGGATTCTTCAATCGCCTGCAGTGCGCGCACACTCATATGTGCTTCAGCACCGGGGCCAAAACCGACCAATAAAATTTTACCATTACTCATTCTTCATCCTCACGATAGATACGGTGGCGTTTCTATTATCTGCGCCACGGTATTTAACTTTTTCAACAATTAAATCTTTCATATTTGTGTTGGCCGCCAACAGGGCAGCGGCTTCGGCGACAGCGGGTGTTCCCATGTACTTGCGTACCACCTCAGAAGGGTTGGGTACTTCGACCACTGCCAGTTGTGCTGCTGAATAGAATTCCAGCGGCCAGTTATGTTGAGATGAGAGTGCCAGTAGAGCCAGCTCATCATTTTTTTTATCAATCGTTGCCAGCGCCTGGACGCTATCGCGTGTCAGCTTCGCTCGCTCTAGTGCAAGATCCACTGTGGTCTCCAATGTTGGCAGTGGCGTGTCACGGTCACAGCCGATGCCCAGGATGACTTTCATCATTGCTGATCCAGGTTGTTGGTCAGGGGTGGTCGATAAACCACCAGACGTTCTTCGAGCTGCTGCCAGAGTGTCTCTGGAATTTCATTTTGGGTGACCCAAAGTATTGCTTTGTGTTGTTCGAGATCAACATCGTCAAAACTTTTAAATAGATGAATGTTTTTTGGCAAAGGCGTGGCTCGTGTCCACCAGTTGCTAGTGCCGCATTCCTGAACGAAGGCGATTGCTTCTTCGTTAACAACGTGTGCAGAAACACGGGTGATATTAATTTTGGGTGCTTCAACCTTCCAGCCCAGTTCACGGCCAAGAATATCAACAGGAATGGTATTGCCAACATCCGATGCGGTTGTGACTACTGCGGTTGCCTGTAGTAATTCGGCCAGTTGCTCAGCAAAGGCATTAGCGCCACCAACATGACCGGAGAGTACCGGGATAACAAATTTTCCTGAATCATCGACAGCAACAATGCCGGGATCTTCTTCCTTTGATTTCAGGTGAGGAGCAATCAGGCGAACCACGGCACCGAGTGAAACAAAAAATGCGAGCTGGTCATAAGCCTCCAGTAGACCTGCTACCTGTGGGCGTAAAGCACCACTATAAACGGTGACCTTGTTTGGCAGGCCCTGCATGGTCTCAGCAAATTTTTCCGAGACGATGATATCCGCGTCAGGTATGCGTGGCGCCAACGCGGCAAGTTTTGCCGCAGCGTGTTTGGTAATCGCAAGCATGGCGATGCGTGGCGTCGTGGTGCTCATGCCGGTGCTTTTTCCGTGCTGGATTTGGTCATTTTTTTACTGCAACCGCGAATCATCTTTTTACGTTGACGTTGCGGGTTTTTAATAATCATCAGCGAAAGATAACCCACCTTTTGACCGCGCAGGCTGGTAATGTCATCGACTGTCCATTCATCGGGTGTGCCTGCCTTTTCAATAAAATGACTGTGCGCCAATAATTCACGTTCTGTCAGTAAATCGATAATGCCGTCGATCAGCGGCTTAACCTTGAGCAAAATCAGCGTGTCGAATTCATCCAGCATGTGAGAAATCACATCCAGTCCATAACCGGCGGGGATCACTGCCATGGTGTCATCGACTTCTGCCAGCGGTATTTGCATCTGTGCCGCAGCAGCATTAAAGGAAGACACCCCAGCAATGACTTTTGATTCGATATTTTCATTCAATGCGCTGATGGTGCGAGTCAGGTGACCAAAGGTGGCGTAGGTGGAAGCATCACCTTCAACGAGAAAGGCCACGTCCTGTCCGGTGAGTAACACATCCAGCACCGTCTGAGCTGCGATCAGCCAATGTTTGGCCAGCTTCTCTTTGTCATGGGTCATGGGGAAGGTCAGGGCGGTGCTGTTATTTTCAGGTAGTTCAAGACCGCTACGCAAAACAATATCCAGAGCGTAACTATCACTCTTTTTATTTTTTACCGGATAAGTCCAGAAAATATTATCCTGCTGCAATATCTCCCAGGCCTGGCGTGTGATCAGACCGGGGTCGCCCGGACCCAGTGAAACGCCGTACAAAATGCCTGTGTTTTTGTTAGTCATGTTGTTGTCCTGTTGTATTTAATGGTGGCTGTGCGCAGACTATCCAGACCGGGTTTTCGGCCTGCATGCGGTGCATATGCAAAATGGGTTGGCTGCGGCTGGCCTGTAACTGAATCACGTCCCAGTTGGCCTCGAGTTGTTTGAGTGTTTCGGTGGCGAGGTTGAGGTTTTCCAGGGTGACAAAATTCATCACCAACCAGCCGCCTGGATTGAGACGTTGCAAGCAAAGCCTGATTAGCTCATCTAATTCACCGCCGGAGCCGCCGACAAAAACAGCGTCTGGATTCGGCCAGTCAGCCAGTTGTTCAGGCGCTTTAGCGTGGAATAATTTGTAATTCTGAATGCCCAGTTGCTGTTGATTTTGACGCACGATATCTACATCGGCCTGGTTTTTTTCGATGGCATAAACATAGCCATTGCGACAAAGTTGTGCTGCTTCCAGACCCACAGAGCCTGAGCCTGCGCCAATGTCCCAGACGGTGCTACTGCTGGTGAGTTGCAGGCGAGCCAGTGACACGGCACGAACTTCGCGTTTGCTGATCAAGCCCTTGCCGGGTCTGCGTTGGGTGAAACTATCATCATCAAGACCGAAAAGTAGTTTCTCGGTTAGTGCTGTAAATCGTTGTAAAATAACAATATTCGGATCAGCAAAGCTGGTCGATGCAGCATCGGCAACGGACAGCTGACGATGAATATTTTCATCACTGGTTAATAATTTTTCAGCCACTGAGATGCTGAACAGGTCTGCCATACCCTGATGCTGCAACATGCGGGCAATACGATCGGGGGTATTTTCAGGACTTGTAAAGACAGCCAGTAAATTATGCTGCTGACAGGCCTGTAGCAGGCTATAGAGCCCGTGTGTAGAGTCTGCTTCATCATTCCACTCGCCGGTATCTTTGCTGTGTATCGAGCAGATATGTGCTGATTGCCAGGCAATTCCCAGACGTGCACAGGCCAGTTGCAAGGTTGAGGTGTTACTGATTATTTCGCAGGCCTCAGCGCCCAGTTTTTTTAGCAGGTAGTTTGCAATGCCGTGACAAAGTGGATCACCCGTAGCTAAAATAACTGTATTTTCATTAGCTTGTAGAGCATTGTTAATCCAGATTGGAACCTGCTGCAGTTGTCCTGTCAGGTTCTTTTGTTGTGCTTCAGGTTTGAATGCATGGCTGAATAAATCCAGTGTACGGCCAGCGCCAATGATGACATCGGCAGACTGGATGTAGGACAGGGCGCTGGCATTGAGTCCGTCAATACCATTATCCAGTACGCCAATGATCTGACAACGCTTAGTCATGCTGTTCGGCCTGATTGATCTCAGCGAGTTTGTTGCCATCAAAATCACAGATCAAAACCTTGAGGTCAAAGCCGCCAGGGTAACGTGCTTTTAGTGTCTCCATCACCCTGTTGCCGAGGGCATTATAAAACTCAGTAATCAGTCCCAGCTCTTCCATGCGCTCACTGGCGTAACGAGCTGTTTGCGCTTCGCTGATGTCTTTGCAAATTTCTTCACTGACACCAATGTCTGCCGCCAATTCTGCCAACAGGGCTGTATTGACAGCATTGCGTCCGGCATGGGTGATGGTTTCACCCTGGGCCATTTTGGTGAGTTTGCCGACCATGCCGCCGATAACGACATGTTTGATGTTTTCTTTAATCACGGTGTCGAGCGCGTATTTAAGAAAGTCACCCATCTGTACAAAACAGGCGGGGGGCAGTTTGGGTAATTCTCGAATGACAAATTTCTCGGTACGGCCACCAGTGGTCAGTACCACGGTGTCCTGCCCCTGATTTGCTGCGACCTGAATGCCCTGGATAACACTGTCACGAAAGGCAGCGGTGGAATATGGGTGAACGATGCCCGTGGTGCCAAGAATGGAAATACCACCAATGATGCCAAGGCGCGCGTTCAGGGTCTTTTTTGCCATAACTTCACCGCCGGGCACAGAAATGGTGATTTCGAGACCATGCTTGTCTAATAAGTTTCCCGCAACCAGTCGAACATTTTCTTCGATGTATTTACGCGGTGTGGCATTAATGGCTGGGCCACCGACTTCAAGACCAAGGCCCGCCATGGTGACAGTGCCGACACCCTCACCGCCTTTTAGGATGACTTCACCTTGATGCTGCTCATCCAGCAGCTGAACATCAGCGGTGAGATGGGCGTTGTGAGTGCAATCAGGATCATCGCCTGCATTTTTGATCACCACCGCGTGAGCATGCTGTTTGTCGCAGCGACCCTCAGTAACAGCAAAGCTGACTATTCGATCATTGGGTAGCTGGCACTCAACACCTTTGGGTACTTCGCCATTACGCAGGCCGAGCGTAGCGGCACGCGCTGCTGCAGCTGAGCAGGCACCTGTTGAGTAGCCTTTACGCGTACCTTTTTGTTTCACTTTTCCGCTGCTGTTCTGTGAGTCATTTCGGGGTGTTTGCTTTGAAGTCATTTGTGCTTACACTATTACCAGCGATCGTGGTGAATGAGTTGATCCAGTGGCATACGAGGTAGCCAGCCTGCTTTTTCCAGCTCGGGTTTTTCATGGAAGTGGTTGACATGACCCATGCACAGATAAGCGATGGGCACGATATGTTCGGGTATATTCAGAATATCTTTCAATGTCTGGTGGTGGATGATGCTCATCCAGCCAACACCAATGTTTTCTGCGCGCGCAGCCAGCCAGAGATTTTGCACCGCACAAACCGAGCTATATAGATCCATCTCAGGGTTGGCAGTGCGGCCAATAACAACCTTGCCGCTGCGAGTCCGGTCACAGGTGATGACAATACCCAGCGGTGCTTCGGTGATGCCTTCGAGTTTGAAAGAGAGATATTTTTCACGTTTCTCTTTATCGAACATTTCAGCGGCTTCTTTATGTGCAACTTCAAAAGCATCTTTGATTTGATGGCGAATGCCTGAGTCTTTAACAACAATAAAATCCCAGGGCTGCATAAAGCCAACGCTGGGTGCATGGTGTGCGGCATTAAGGATACGCTCCAGTACTTCATCCGAAACGGGGTCGGATAAAAATTCTCCTCGAGTATCGCGTCGGTTGTAGATAGTCTTGTAGACCCCGTCACGTTCACTGGACGTAATCTTCATGACAGTTTTCTCTGCTCTGCTTCAGCCTCGGCCAGCAGTGCATGAATCGCAGAAACCACCAGTGTTGAGCCACCTTTACGACCCTGGGTAATAATCCACGGGATATCATCTAGCTGGCTGATGATGTCTTTCGATTCCTCTGCCGAAACAAAACCCACCGGCATGCCGATAACGAGTGCAGGCTTTACATTTTCTTCACGAATCAGGCGATCAATTTCGAGTAGCGCGGTAGGTGCATTACCCACCGCAACAATGCCGCTATCGAGCAGGCCGAGTTTGTGTGCCTTGCGCATGGCCTGTACCGCACGGGTGCTGTTTTCTGCTTTGGCCTGTGAGATTACATCTTCATCCGCAATAAAATGATGCGTGTTAACGCCAAAGTGAGACAGACGTGGTTTTGATAAGCCTACGCAGATCATTTCAACATCGGCGATGATATTGGCACCGCCAGCGATGGCCTTAAGTCCGGCGGTCACTGCATTGGGGTGAAAGCGGGTGAGGCCATTGAATTCAAAATCGGCGGTGGCGTGAATCATGCGGCGTACAATTTGCCATTGATCATCGGGGTAGTTGTGTGCGCCAGTTTCGCTATCAACGATAGCAAAAGAATCGTGCTCGATTTTCTGTCCGGCCTGAGTTAGTTGTTCGGTAACGATATTACTCATGCTGCAACTCCTGATTTGTTTTCATCGTGATTGTGATCGTGAGCGTGGCCATGACCATGGTTGTGGTCATGACTATGGCCGTGACCATGTTCTTCAGCCAGTTGACGATAATTACAGCCGTCACACTCCATCATGTTACTTGCAGTAGTTTCTCCGATTGCTTCGCTAACACGTTGATTAAGAAGATTATATATCTCGGGTTCAAAGCCAAAATAACTGCCGCAGTTAATCGCAATCTGTGGGTACTGTTGTTGCAGGCGTTCGACCTGTCGTTTAATGCGTTCGATCAATGTGCCGGTAAACAGGTAGTAAGGCAGGATGGCCATTTGCGTCATTCCCAGTCTGACCTGCTGTTGAACCACAGCTTCAAGGCGTGGGTAAGTGATGCCGGTAAAAGCGATGTCTACCTGATTATGGTCGCTTTCATCGAACAGCCAACGCGCCATTTTGGCAACCTCACCATTGGCGATTCGGTCAGAAGAACCACGCCCCAGAATCACCACGCCGGTGGTTTTGGGGTCTGGCATATCTAATGCTGTCATCACCTTGCGTAGATTGCGTTTCAAAATCGTGAAGATGGCATCATTTGCACCGAGATGTGCGGCATAGACAAACTCGACATTGCCATGGCGCTGACGTGCCTGATCAATATGATGTGGAATTTCCATCTTCACATGACCGGCGGCATTTAAAATTAGTGGTACGACGATAACTCGCTCGGCATTTTTGGCGGCGTTATCCAGGCCATCATCCAGCATGACATCGGCAAATTCGATAAAGCAGGTTTCGATTCGCCATTGCGGGTTCATGGCTTTCCATTTTGCGGAAAACTGATCGATTTCATCATTGCCAGCTTTATGGCGTGAGCCGTGACCGACGAGTAATATGGATGTGTTCATGATGTGGCTTCCTGTTTCTTTTCGGCTTTACGAAAACGATGCGTAAAGTCCTTATCGTAAAGTTTGGATTTTTTTAACTCTGGCCATTGCCGTGCACCAATTGTGGGGCTGGCAATAATCATGGCCTGACTATTAATTTTTTCAGCACGACACTTCTCACGAATATTGCTGATGGTGCCGTTGATGATTTTTTCCTCGCCTGGCCAGCTGGCTTTGTGTACTACCAGAATGGGGGAGTCTTCATGCCAACCCGCTGCCAGCAGTTCGCCTGTGACTTTCTTCAGCAAGGTAATGGAAAGAAATACGCATAAGGTGCAATGGTGCTGCGCGAGTTCACGTAGCGATTCACCTTCGGGCATGGGAGTGCGACCTTCGGTGCGGGTGAGGATTACAGTTTGGGTGACTTCGGGCAGGGTCAGGCTTTCGACACCGGCAGCGGCGGAGGCCATGGCAGAAGACACTCCCGGCACAACGCCAACTTCAATGCCCTGCGCATCCAGTGGTTGCACCATTTCGATGAGTGCACCATAAAGACCGGGATCCCCCGTCTGCAAACGCACCACGAGTTTATTTTGTTTGGCCTGTTTAATCAGCCAGTCGGTAATGGCATCCAGTGCCATGCCTTTTGAATCTTGTATTTCACAGCCCTGTTTGGCCCAGCGCATGGCGGCCTCGGAAACCAGTGAACCGGCAAATAAAATAGCATCGGCCTGGCGATCAGGCCCTGGCCTTTAATAGTGAGTAATTCCGGGTCGCCGGGCCCAGCGCCAACAAACCAGACTTTGCCTGTTTGATCACTCATGGCATGAACAAGCGTGCGCTTGCCTCGGGATTAGAAGGAAAATACATATGTATGTAAGAGGCATGCAGTCTGTCCTGTCGGTAAATAGCTTCACCTTTGCCGCGCTTGCGTGTGCTTTTGCTGGTGGCAATGGGAGTCAGGCTAGTATCCAGTGTGGAGTGATGAAAAGTGTGACCATGTATCTTGCCTTCGGGTAACTGCACACTGTGCATGCCCAGATTGGCGAGTCGTTGCTGCATTTTTCCATGGCCGTCTAACAAGCCCACCATGTTCTGTGAATGGCCTTCTTTATCGGTGAGTGATTGCAGCAGATAAAGCATGCCGCCACATTCAGCTACGATGGGTTTTTCCTGTTGTTGATGCGCCTTGATGGCCTTGTGCATGGCGGTATTGCTGGCCAGCGCCTCAAGGTGTAATTCAGGATAGCCGCCGGGCAGGTACAGGCTATCGGCTTCGGGCAGAGTTTTATCTTCCAGTGGTGAGAAATAACTTAACTCAGCACCCAGCTCATTCAGTAATTCAAGATTGGCTTTATAAACAAAAGCAAAAGCCGGGTCGCGTGCAACGGCAATACGTAAACCTTTTAGTATGCGTTTTGCAATCTGGCTTTCTGAGGCTTCAAAGGTGACGGCTTCAGGCTGGTAATCAAAACCAGCATCGACGAAATGTTGTTTTGCAGCATTGATACGCGCATCTAAATCGGCAATTTCTTCGGCCTGCACCAGGCCAAGGTGGCGTGTAGGAAGTTCGCAGGCGCTGTCACGAGGTAGTGCGGCTATATAGGGAATGTCATTCAAGCTTTCGGCGAGCATATCGCCGTGGCTCAGGCTGGCGACACGGTTGGCGATGACACCGGCAAAGGGCAGCTGGTCACGGTAATGCGCCAGGCCATAGGCAATCGCGCCAAAGGTTTGTGCCATGGCGGTGGAATCGATGATCGCCAGCACTGGAATGCCAAATAATTCAGCCAGGTCAGCACTCGATGTGGTGCCGTCAAATAAACCCATGACGCCTTCAATCAAAATTAAATCAGCCTCGCAGGCGGCTTTGTAGAGTAGTTCTCGGCAATGCGCTTCGCCGCCCATCCACAAATCGAGTTGATAAACAGGCAGGCCACAGGCCTGTTCAAGAATCATCGGGTCAAGAAAGTCGGGCCCGGTTTTGAAGATACGAACCTTTTTACCCTGCTCAGTATAGAGTCGTGCCAGTGCAGCGGTAATGGTGGTTTTTCCCTGACCCGAGGCCGGTGCGCTGATCAGCAAGGCTGGGCAGTGTTGTTGGCTGCTCATAGTTCGATACCTTTTTGTGCGCAGACGCCGGCTTTGTAGGCATGTTTGGTGTTTTGCATCTCGGTCACGGTATCAGCAATCTCAATCAGCTCTGGTTGTGCTGCGCGACCGGTAATAATAACGTGCTGCATGTGAGGGCGTTGTTGTAGTGAGGTCAGTACTTTATCCAGAGCAAGATATTTGTGTTTCAGGCTGATGTTCAGCTCGTCCAGTATCACCATGTCGTAATCGGCATTGCTTAGATATTCACAGGCTTTTTGCCATGCCGCTTTAGCAGCACGAATATCGAGTTCACGATCCTGCGTTTCCCAGGTAAAACCTTCACCCATGACGTGATAATCGCCATCGAGTATTTTGCGGAAGAACAGTTCTTCGCCGGTTGCGGTACGTGCTTTGCCAAACTGAATCACGGCCACGCGCATATCATGCCCCAGTGCGCGTGCCACCATACCAAAGGCAGCACTGCTTTTACCCTTGCCATTACCAGTGTGTACGATAATGACACCACGTTCTTCAGTGGCGCGGGCGATGCCCGAATCAATCACGGCCTTTTTGCGCTGCATGCGTTGTTGATGCTGCTGCTCAATGGTGCTTGTGTTATCAGTAGCGGACATATTTAGCTCTCGTTCTCAGTGTCTTTGTTGCGTAACAGATAACCAGAGAGGGTGCCGAGAATAATCCAGAAGCCAGCATTGGCTAATGAGCTGGCAATAATAAACTTTTGCTGCAAAGTTTCAGGGGCTGCACTAAAGGCGAGTTCGGGCAGGGGGGCGCCAACAACATAAGGCATGATGACAAAGCCCAGTCCCACGACTTTGAATATGATCTGTTTTGCAAACACGATTAGCCCCAAACCAAGAACGGAGGCAACGACGGTGGCAATCCACCAGATTTGTTGATGCTCCAGTGCCGCTCCAGCTGTGCCGGGTAGCTTGGGCGTGAGCCCCAGACCGGGGGCGACAAAAAAACAAAAATAACCGGCCAGTCCCCAGAGTAAACCTTTGCGCCAACCGCGTTGCTCGCTCAAAGTAATCGCACTGGCCAGTAACATGGCAAAACCAATGCCAGCGAGTACGTTAGACAGCAGGGTAAACAGGTTGCGTTCTAATTCATCGCTGCTGTCATGTCTGTCGCCTTCCTGGTTGCTACTGGCATGGTCATGTTGATTAGCATGAGCGTCAGTCTCGTATTGTTCAGCCCACTGAATAAGTGGGATAACCTGCAAGTGCTGGATCGCCGTCGACAAAATGCCCGTCAGCGTTCCCGCGATGAGTGCGGCAAAGAGAATACTGCGTAACATAGTGTTAAGTATCAGCCTAGTGGCAGGGGAAACTCATACTGTGACGGGTGTCATGAGTTGCATTATGAACCTCATTATTAGCGCCCTGAACAAAGCCAACGCCGGCAAGAATAATTAGGCCAAGTAAAAAGGGGGTAACAACAGCAAGCAAACGGCTATTCAGGCTGAAGGTTTTGGTAGAAATAAGGCTAGTGTGATTCATGTGTGCTCTCCGCGAACAAAAAATAATGCGTGACTTTTTTCAGGGGAGCGACAGGAAAAGGGAACTGGGTCAGTTGCCTTCTGACCAACCGCCCTCCGCAGTGTCAAAATTACTTCAGGCCGGTCTCCGGACTTACGAGTGTATAGATCTATACCTGAGGATCGCCTTCCCACGTAATAACGCAGTGGCTCAATGATCCGCCATAACTCGCTTACCGTTGCGGGGGCAGTGCCGGAATCAGTCTTCACAGACCTCACCGGCTTCCCGTTTCATCCATCAGAAATACATCTTTTGGATACCAGAAGCAGAACTGCAAAAATTAAAGCAATATACGGTGAGAGTCAAGGAATAACGTGTTTGATGTGAATCAGGGAGTAGGTCGTGTTAGGTGTTCTTTGCCGTAACACGACAAATAGTATTAATAGTTATTGCGAAGCTCATTCTCCACTAAAACCTGTAGTTGCTCATAACCAAAGTTAACCAGCGGCTTCCCATTAACAAAAAAACCTGGTGTTTTATCTACCTGTAACTGATTTGCATCGCTTATGTCCTGTTGTATGCGTTGAGTGATGTCAGGGTTTTGTACATCCTTTCTTGCCTTCTCAATATCAAGTCCGGAGTAGGTCAGAATTTTCCATAGTATTTGTGGTTGAGCATTGTGATTTTTAACCCAGGCCGATTGAGTTGCGTAAGTTTCTTCCAGGATCTCCCAAAATTTATTTTGCAGGTGGGCAGCTTCGAGTATTTTTACGACTTCATCTGATCCGCGATGTAGTGGTGTGTAGCGCATAACCAGTTTTATTTTATCTGGATTGGCGGCCATTAACTGTTTAACGAAGGGATAGAAATTTTTGCAGGTTCCACAGGCAGGATCGAAAAATTCAACAATCGTAACTTTGGCGTTTTCATTTCCCATAGCGGGTGAATAATTGCGCACCAGTGCTGATGCGTTTTTTTGAGCTTCTGCAGTGAGCTCACTGGTTTTTTGTGAATTGTAGAATATGGCTGAAGTAACAAAGATAACAATAAGCAGTACACCAGTGGTTGTTACAAGATATTGTTTATTCATGCTTGAGTCCTGTTTCTGAATATTAAAAGTAATACGATAATTGCTGTATACGAAAGTATGGATAACATGGGAATGGTGATGAAACCCAATAACTCCAGGTTTATTTCTGCACAGGAGGCTTCTTTGCCGCAGGGTTGAAGATTTTCGGGTATATAGCCGGAGTAAACGAGATAATGATAAACAGCAAAACCCAGGCCAATCAGTGCAAGCGGAAATGCGTAACGAAATACGGATCGATCTAGTGGAAATAACCCCAGCAGAAAGATGATGACCAATGGATACATGAAAATACGTTGATACCAGCAAAGAATGCAGGGTTTTAGTCCCATGATTTCACTAAAAAATAGACTGCCCAGTGTGCCAGTGGTAGCCAACAACCAGCAGCCAAAAATTAATAGCCATGTACTATCAATGTTTGTGTGTGGCTGCTTATTTGGAGAATCATTCATTGTAATGACTTAGTGTTAACAGTGACTGAGTCACCACATTAAATCGTCTGGTATCTGATGTTCAGCATACGGATCATTGGCATCAACTTCCTGTTGTTCCTCTGTAAACAAAATAACGCGTTTCTCGTTTCGTTGTTGAATCTTTTCGGCAATGGCTTTGGGGATTAGTTCATATTGTCCAGTGATTCTGGCAATGCCAAGTTTTCCCTGTATAACCTGTTCCTGCATTTCTTTGTTAAGGTAAATACGCTTTACCTTTTTCTGGTGTTCGAAGTTGTAGATGATTTCGCAGCTTTCATCGCGTTCTATTCGGTTAGCTTTGATGAGTTGGTCTATTTCAGCGGAGATGGCTTTTTGTTTTGCCTGTTCTTCTTTTCTTTTGTTTAGCTCACGGTCGCGTTTAGCTTTTTCTTCCGCTGCCCTTTGAATCTTGATTTTATTTTCATCAACAACCTTTATTTTTTTATTGTTGCGTTGTTGTTTTTTCTTTTTGTTCTTGTCTTGCTGGGCTTTTTGAACTTGTTGTTTGCTGACCAGGCCAGCTTTGAGGAACTGGTCTTGAAAAGGATTGCTCATTCAGGGATCTCATTGTTTCTTCTGTCTTTAAATACGGCGATTTTACCCTAGTTTTGATAAATGTGTGCAGCTTAGGCCTGGAATATTAAAATAGATGCGGAATCAGGATGGGGTTTGATGTAGAGCTGTCTGATTGTGTGTAATAATAATTGTATGAAAATACAGTATTTATAATTTCGAGCAGGTGTTTAATTAGTTATTTTTAGCTTGAGTTTTCCTGGTCTTTTATTGCCAGAATTAATTATATGCTTTAACCTGGTCGCGACCATTTCTTTTTGCAATATATAAAGCGTCATCAGCTTTGGTTAGCAGGGTTTCTAGCGTTTCGTTTTTAACGGGGCATGAGCAGATACCAAGGCTAGCTGTTACCTGAATAGTTTGCCCTTTATACTCTATAGCTGTCTTTTTAATTTCGAGTTTTAGACGCTCAGCCAGATTAATTGCTTCATCTGCATCCGTTTCTGTTAAAACAAAAGCGAATTCCTCGCCCCCCATACGTCCTACTATATCTACTTCACGGATTATGTCTTTTATTACAGCAGCAATGGTTTCTAGTACTTTATCGCCTGCGGAGTGGCCATAGCTGTCGTTGATATTTTTGAAGTAATCTATATCCATCATGATTATGGATATAGGATGTTCAAAACGGATGGCCTGCTTAAAAACATGGTCACCCTGATCAAAGAATGCTCGTCGATTATTGAGCCCGGTTAATTCATCTTTAAGTGCCAGTTCGTCAGCCAGATGTTTGGCGATTTTAAGTTCTTCTTCGGCCAGTTTGCGTTCTGTAATGTCTGTGGCAATTTCCATGCGAACCAGACGCCCATCCACCCATGTTATCGCCTGGTCACGACACTGGTACCAACGCTTGTCGATAGTATTCTGGAATTCCCATACATAAACGCCGGTGGGTTTTCCATTGTCATCGAGTAGTTGATCGTTGGTGCAGAAGGAGCAGGGTTCATCTTGTTCTTCCTGTAACGATTTCCAGCAGATTTTTCCCTGTATATCACCGAAGATATCGCGGCCATATTTGTTGATGTAAAGCAGTTCATAGGTGTCCATATCCGCCACATAAACTAATGCATCGAGACTGTCGAGAATAGTGGCTATGCTGTGATAGCTTAGCTCATCGCTCAGTTCTTTATTGCCATTTGTTTTATCCGGCATGGAGGAACCTCTGTCAACCTCTTTAACTATAAGATTATATTTTGTAAATGTCGAGTGCTTTAGGTGATGCTCAATATAGGTGTTACGCTAAAAATCAGGTAGAAATTTGTATGATTTTCATTTCTGCCTTACATAACTCATCATTTAAAATATAAAAACCTGTTTAGACTCTAAGATTTCAGCCAGTTGTGTTTGCGCTAGATCAAATTATTTTTAATAGATGGCTGTTAGCATATTTACCTTTAAATTTACTGCGAACAAGTAATATGAAAAAAGAAGATAAGCTGGTACTGGCTGAGAAGGCCTATGATATGGCGATGGATTATGAGCTGGAATATGGTTGTTGTCCTCAGTGTGTGTTGACGGCTGTGCAGGAAGTGGTAGGTCTGGTTGATGATCAGACTATCAAAGCCAGTCATGGCTTATCGGGTGGTGGCGGTCTTATGGGAAAGGGTGCATGTGGTGCTTTGACCGGTGGTTTGATGGCTCTGAGTGTTAAGCGTGGCCGGGATAAAGACAAAATGCATAAAGGTCGCTTTATTAATAATTTCAACAAGGGTCGTGAACTGGTTGAAAGATTTCAGAATGAGTTTGGTGGTATTACCTGTGAGGAATTACAGGAAAAATTTACTGGTAAAACTTACGATATGTGGAATGCGGATGAGTTTATTGAGTTCGACAAGGACAGGGGTAAGCAGTGTGCGCATGCGACGGGAACAGTGACCCGCTGGGTTGTAGAAATGTTATAAGCCGGCTTCATGCCTGAGTCTATTTTTTATTTTTAAAGAAATAAAGTTAGTGCGGAAAGTTTTATGCGGGTGATTCAATGGAGGCCCTAACACAACGAAGTAGTCCGTAATCAAACGCACCTTCAAAGGCTTCATAGATGGGTTTCAGTTTTCTGTCTTCATCACCAAAATCCAGGAAGGCATTCTGGATGCTTTTAATTTCATTTTCACTAAGGTCAACCACTTGCTGTAATTCAACTTCACCAATTTCTATGGACATGGCCAGGTGACTATAAATGGTAGTGGTCTTTAAGTTGCGATGTGCGGCTATTTCATCGGCATTCATCCCTGAGCGAAGTAATTGCAGGGTTTCTTCCATGGTGTCACTGCTGGATGTTGGGTTAGTCACAGTGTTAATGTGTTGTTTGATAACTTCTAAAAAAGGTTCTGCATAGGCTTCAAGTTTTTTCTCACCCACGCCAGTTAGTTTTGAAAACTGATCGTGGGTTTGTGGTTGTCGTTCAACTATCTCCATTAAGGTGCTGTCGTGGAAGATGAGGTAGGGTGGTACGTCGGCTTCATCGGCCAGTGTTTTTCTACAGGCTCGTAATGCTTCCCATAATGCCTTGTCCTGATCTTTAACATTGTTGAAAATTTTTCGGCCGCGTTGTGTAGATTTGGCCTGTTTGCTTTCTTTGCGTAAATGTAAAGTTTGTTCACCACGTAATACCGGGCGACATTCTTCAGTCAGGCGTAAATTACCATGGCCTTCGATATCAACGGAGAGTAAGTTTCTGGCAATAAGCTGGCGGAATATACTGCTCCATTGCTTTTTATCTAACTCTTTACCGATGCCGTAGACACTGCTTTTATCATGGCCAAATTGTTTGATACGTGCCATGTCTTTGCCTAATAAAACATCAATCAGGTAAGTCACGCCAAAACGTTGATTGGTTTTATAAACACAGGATAAGGCTTTTTGTGAGACCACAGTGGCATCCCAGGTTTCTACGGGTGTTAAACAAGTGTCACAATTGCCGCAGGGTTCCGCCAGGTGGTCATCGAAATATTTTAATAAAGCCTGTCGCCGGCAGGTGGTGATTTCAGTAAAGCCGAGCATGGACTCTAGCTTATGATGCTCGACTCTTTTGTGTGCTTCATCGGCATCAGAAGTTTGCATCATCTGTTTTAACATGATGACATCCTGCAGGCCGTACATCATCCATGCATTGGCGGGCAAACCATCACGACCGGCACGACCAGTTTCCTGATAATAGGCTTCGATACTTTTGGGTAAATTTAAGTGGGCAACAAAACGTACATCAGGTTTGTCGATGCCCATACCAAAAGCGATGGTAGCGACAATGATAATGCCATCCTCAGTTAAAAAACGATGTTGATGTTGTTGGCGAACCTTTGCTGATAAACCAGCATGATAGGGGAGTGCGGTCAAACCTTTTGCACTCAACCATTCGGCAGTTTGTTCCACTTTTTTTCGTGATAGACAATAAACAATACCGGCATCGCTTTCATGTTCATTAAGAATAAAACGCAACAACTGATCTTTGGCGTTGCCCTGGTTTTGTGCAATGCGATAACAAATATTGGGGCGGTCAAATCCTGAAACAAATAGTTCAGCATCTTCCAGTGCAAGTCGATGAATAATTTCCTTGCGCGTGGGTTCATCAGCCGTGGCGGTTAAGGCAATGCGTGGGATATGAGGGAAACGTTCGTGTAGTATGGATAGCTGAATGTACTCAGGTCGAAAATCGTGACCCCATTGTGATACACAGTGAGCTTCATCAATAGCAAAAAGTGCAATTGGCGCATTATTTAAAAGATTTAAAAATCGCTCAGTCATCAATCGCTCGGGTGCGACATAAAGCATGTCGAGTTCACCGTGTAACAATTGTTGTTCTATGTTATTGGCACTGGCTGCATCCAGTGTTGAATTTAAAAATGCAGCATTAATGCCTAACTGTTGAAGTGCGGCTACCTGATCTTGCATCAGTGCGATAAGTGGCGAGATGATAATGCCAACACCATCCCTTGCCATTGCTGGAATTTGGTAGCACAGTGATTTACCACCACCGGTTGGCATCAGTACCACGGCATCTTTGCCGTGGATAACTTGACTAATAATATTCTGCTGATGTTCTCTGAACGCAGAATAACCAAAGGTAGTGTTTAGAATATGTAGAGACTTATCGTCCATGATTGATCAGTCTTTAGTCATTTTTGTGGTGTCATACAAAATAATAATTAATCATTCTAAATAAAATTTAATGAGATTAATAGAAGTACTTCACGTTTCTGAAGAGATGTACGATTATAGTGATAAAAGGAATTGCTGTATAACCCTCTTTTTAGTAGTCTCTATCCTTCGTGAAAAAAACAAATAAAAAGGTAGTGATTATGCGTGGTTTTGTTCATTTGGTATTGATGGTCTGGCTTGGATTTTTTTTGACGGCTTGTGGTGGTGGAGGTGATGATGGAACAGGAACAGGAACTGATCCATACGCTAATGATGGTGAGCAGCCACTAAGTGTAGTGCCTGATGCGGTTTCCACGCTGGAATGGACGAGTCCACGGGTGTCAGTCACAACCATGGAAATTACTCCAGATGAGTATGAGCGATGGGTACAGGCTTCAGAACATACAAAAATTGAGGCAATACAGTATTGTGCTGATTTGACGCTGGATGGCAAAAGCGACTGGCGATTGCCCAACGCCAATGAGTCTGGTGATGCATTAAGTCGGGGTTTGTTCGATCAATTTTTTACTAGTGATTCTTTTCATATGCCTATGACCGCCGCTGAAGCCTCAGCGCCAATAACTGCTATCGATGTTCTCATTGTGTCAGCTAGTTTTCATATGGATGAAAAACCTGTCAATGATCCAGATGGTATTAGCTTGCATGAAGCGACATTTGCTATTGATAAATTGAATCAATATCAAGGCCTAGGCTACGGTTCAACACATAGTTCAGATGTGAGCTTCTCTGCTGGTGTTATTTGTGTGCGTGGCAATCATGTTGAACAGCCCCCACTGGCTACCGTTGGCTTGTGGTCAGATGTTGTTCTTCATGGCGGCAATTATGGAAGACCAGTTACCCTAACCATTAATGAGAATTCTTATTCGGGCGCACTGAGTAATGTTTTTGATAATGAGCTTACATTTACAGGTTGGGTGACCAATTATACATGTGGAAATATAGGTGATTGCCCTGAATTTTTAAAGCTTGAAAACGCCACCATGGTTCGTTCTGGTATTACCAACGTTAAGCTTAAAGGCGAATTCAAAGCCTTTGTTAATAATGTACCGCTTGCCAAAGCGAAGATGAACAGTACGACATCCGCAAGAGATGGTGTGGCAGGTGTTGGTGATATTGGTGTTGTGGTGGGCGGTGCTGCTGATTATTTATTTACCCCTGCTACGGCCGAAAACCCTGCTGGAACCACTGAGCTGGCCACCGATGGCTCGGGTAAACTCATTGTTTACTGTGCAGTAGGCGCAGATGGCCAATTAATACTGGATAACTTTAGCCCTGTTACAACACCTACCGGTTCAACTGATGTTACAGTGACAGATTATGTGGGTAATGAAGCGAGCTTTACCGTGGAGGTTGTTGGTCTGGATACCGATGTTGGCGTGCTCAACGTGCCGGAAGCGGCGATCCCCTATAATTTTAAATCGACCATTGATCATGGCGCAGATTATATTTATTACGGTTATAACGATCTTGAAACACCACTGAGTTATAGCAAGCAGTTATCTATCTGTAATATAGGCACAGAGAATATTTCTGGTACCGTTTTTACCATAGAGCCTGATGCGGCTGATGCCAGTCTGGTGCGAGATTTCACCCATAATTATGCTGGTTCAGCCACCGGGTTTGGTGCAGGAGAGTGCAAAACTTATACATTGAATATGGCCTTCAATCGGCCACTGGTGGATGATGATGTGAAAATAAATATCACTATCACCGATAGTTTTAATGGCATAACTTGGGATGATTACACCACATTTAAATTGAGTGCCTATCAGCCTTTACCCCTGTATTTTGCTGCAGATAGCAATGTTACTTTTTATGGTACAGGATTACAGGGTTTATTAGTTGCACCGGGTCGTCAATTATTGCGTGTTAATTTTGCCAGTTTTAGTACCAATAACTTTGTTCGTGTACCTAGAAAGCTGGATGATGAATATCAGGTAATACTGGCTACCACCAACATTAATGATGAATCGAGTTACATGATTAGTACTGATCAGGTACCGAATATAGATTTAATGATCGGTTTCACTGATGTTACCATTAATGAACCAGATAACACTTATGCGGATGCAACAGTTGTTCCACTACTTAATGGTGAGGCTATTGGTTATTTGCATCAGGGTGATGTTGATTTTTACAGGTTGACCGAGACGTTGCCTTAGTTTTTAGAACAGCCTTATTGTTTAAGTGGGTTGTACAATAATATTTTTGAAAAAATAATTAAGAAGAATGAAAATGAATAAATATAAAAATACCGTAGCGATTGCAGTACTGAGTTTATTGCTAACTAATAACGTACTTGCTAACGAAGAAACAGCAGACCGTTTCAGTTTTGATTTACAAATGGGTGAGGAAGGTAGTCTTAATCCAGAAACATTT